>Ga0307380_10001191_pt1 | contig 39070 bp, 30 predicted proteins | sample UN3MG_FD_202239 | JGI IMG/M metagenome (GOLD analysis project Ga0307380, IMG submission 202239) | Soil microbial communities from Risofladan, Vaasa, Finland - UN-3 | ecosystem: Environmental > Terrestrial > Soil > Coastal area > Acid sulfate soil | place: Finland: Risofladan, Vaasa | collected...
GCCCGGCACCGCGACGACAACGTGCTCCCAAATGCTCGCACGGACGCGGCCGACCACGAACAGGTTGACCACGCCGAGGGCGAGCACGGTTGCCAGGGGCAACACATCGGCGACGAGAGCCGGCGCGTCGAGGATGTAGCCGACCCAGTACTGGTGGAGAGCCGTCGTGCCCGCCACGATGGCGGCGATTGTCCAGTGGGCGAGTCGGCTCTGCACAAACGGCTGGCCGGGGCGGCGCAGCGGCCCCGCCTCCCACGCCGAGCTGAGGGCAAGCCCGAACGCGACGATGGCCAGCGCCCACCAGCCCACGAGGGAGGCGGCGTCGGTGAACTGGCTATCCGCGTCGTGAAGGCTTGCGACCCAGCTCGGCGTGGCGCCGTTCCACAACAACAGGAGCGCCAGGAGGAGCCCCATGCTGGAGAGGGGCAGGGCGCGGCCGGCCGCTGCCCCCAGCGCGCCCAGGCGCCCCGCGGCCAGCGCCGTGGCGACCAGCCCCAGGGCAAGCCCGAGGGAGCGATAGCTGTCCTTGAACGCCAATTCGTCCGCCACGACGAAGCACCCGATGGCGAACAGCGCCTCGATGAGCACCAGCGTCGCCCCGTCGTCCATCACCCGGCGTCGGCAGACCAGGAAGACCGCAATTCCGACGAGCAGCAGCTCGTAGAACTGGAGAGTGGAGAAGGTGGCCAGGATGGCCGGAATATTGCCGATGGCCTGCTTGCCGGGCTGGACGATGGTGTAGACGCCGAGGATCATCAAGGCCGCGCTGACCAGGTAGGCGGGGTTGCGGCGGGCGAGTCGGCCGAGCAGCCCCGTCGTCGCGGCCGCGCAGTGGTTGTTGGGCGGGCCTGCCCGCGCGGGCAATGGCGGCGGCCGAAGGGGTGTGCCCCCTTGGCAAACGCCGTGTGGAGGCGTGTCGTTCGGCTGCATTGCTGTTGTCCTTTCCTGGGGGCAGGGGAGGAGAGTCGCGCGATGAACGCCTTGTGGCAGGCGGTGATCGGTCGCGCGAGGCCATCGCAACGCAGTGGGTGGGGCCGCCTGGGAACCGCACCAGCATCGTATTGACGTAGAGCACTATTGGATAAGGACTTGTGGCGAGCGGCTGCATTGAGGGGGTGCCCATGTGTCCCTCAAGCAATGCAAGTCCAATAACTATCTGAGACAACTAGACGCTATCGAATACTATCACACATTCTCGCCCATGTCAAGTGAGTTGGGAACTGACACGCCCCCGGTTTGCTCGCGCCATCTGGTCTCCCGCCTGGGGGGCAGGAGGGTCAAGAGGGTCGAGATGGTCGAGATGGTCGAGATGGGGGCTGGGGGCAGCAGGCAACTTAGGATGCCACCCCCTGTGCGCGGTTCAGCGAGCGGGCAGCTTCCCCGCGATGCCGGTGAGGGTGCCGAAGCGGTCGGGGGTGTGGGCCGTGCGGCAGTAGACGGGCGACCAGTAGTTGTTCTCGCCGGTCCTCGCGCAGTTGCGGAGGACGTTGAATGTCCAGTCGGCGGCCGACTTCTGGCCGCGGTCGAACGCCGTCCAGGGGAAGGCTAACTCGGCCTGCCATGCCTCTTTGCCGATGGTGACGGCCACGGCGTACTTCGGCTCCCAGCTCAGGTCGGGCTGGCCGGCGGCGGAGTGAAAGGCGTCCCACGTCACGCCGCGGCAGTTGACCATCACCTGGTAGTACGACTTGCGTTCGCCAGCCGGGTCAATGAAAAGCTCCACCGAATCGTCCTCGTAGAGTCCGGCGCCGTCGTGCCTGGTGACCTTGGCGCGGAGGTTCTCGATGCCTTCGGGGGTGTCGAAGCACTCGACGGCGACGTAGAGGGCCGCGTCGTCCTGGCCGACATAGAGGCGGGTCATGGCGGCGGGCTGCTCGCCTTGGGTCTGGCGGAAGCCTGTGGCGCCGCTGGCCTCGCGCCATGCCTTGTCGTCGAGCACGCCGTCAATCTTCGGGGGCTTGCTGATCGTGTTGACCTTCAGTTGAGGAGCCTTCTCTGGGGCGGTGGGGGTGGTATCCGTCGGACCCACGGCGGGCGGCCCGGGGGTCGGCTCGACCGCTGCCGCCGTCGTGGAATGAGGGAATGACCAATGAGAAGAGTCAGCGGTGTTCGCCCCATTGGTCATTGGACATTGGTCATTGGTCATTCCCTTCGCGTCGCTCCGCGGCGAGAGGGGCTTCTCGTCGGGGAGGGCGATGCGGAGGCCGAACGGCTCGAACTTGATGAAGTCCAGCACCTGCACCTCGCTCACGGTGAGGATGCGCTCGGGCGTGATGGCGAACCGCACATAGCGGGCCTGCACGGGCTTGGGTGGGATGAGGGCGAAGGTGTAGCCCCGGGCCTGCTCGTCGTCGGGCATGAAGTGGTTGATCGGGATGTCTTTCCAGTAGAGATCGAAGTCGAAGAAGCCCTGGCTCGCGAACTCCTTGCCATCGAGCGAGGTGAGTACCTCGGCTTTGTCCTTCACCTCGCCTTTGAGGGCGTCCCACCAGGGCCAGCCGGCGCCGATCTGGATGCGGAAGGCGCCGCAGGACTCGGGCTGGCCGAGGTCCACGGTCACGACCGGCTTTTGCCCCTTCTTCCAGGCGGCACCGAAGCGGGGTGTTCCGCCGCCGGCGTAGGGCGGGCCGACCACGCCGTCGGTGAGCTTCTTCCCGTCGGGGTCGCCCGCGCCCCAGTTGGTCTCGGACGGGACGGTGCAGGTGTAGGGCTTGCCCTCGGCGAGGTTCTTGCCGTAGGTGACCCACTTGTAGAGCCACTTCTCGCCGCCGGCGTCTTTGCCGTCCGAGTAACCTCCCGAAGGTATTGGAACCTTCGGGAGGGGGGCGATGCGGAGGGAGTTGACGATGGGGTGGTCGTAGCCGCCAACGTTGATCGTGTAGCGGAAGGGCACCTTCTCGACGATCTGCGTGTGGCTGCGCTCGACGAGCGAGTGGTCCTTCTGTCGCTCGCTCCAATTGAAGGTGACCCCAATCGGATAACCTCCCGCAGGTCTTGGAACCTGCGGGAGGTTGTGGTTGGCCTCCATCCGCACGGCGTAGATGCTGCACGCGTCGGTGCCGGCGGCGGAACTGTTCCACAGGTACTTCATCATGACCGACTTCGTGCCGGCGGGCACCTGCTCGACCTTCTCGTAGTGGATCACGTCCCACGGCGGCTTCGTGTCGGTGAGCGACCAGGTCTTTGCCCACGTCTTGCCGCCGTCGAACGAGTGCAGGAGGTCAATGTGGCTCTTGGGCGCTCGGTTGTAGAAGCGGCCGCCATAGGTCACGCGCGTGATGTCGGTCGGCGCGTCAATGCGGAAGACGGCATAGGCTTCCTCGTTCGGCTTCGCGGCGTGCATGACGCCCATGTAGCCGGGGTGCTTGGCCTTCGTCGTGACATTCTGCTCCTCGACCACATAGGGCTTGTAGGCGTCGCCCTGGAGGTCGGGCCAAAGGACGATGGACTCGGTCTGCTCGCCGAGGCCGACGTAGACGGTGTTCTTGCCCAGCAGCAGCTTCGGCTGGGTCTTGCTGTTGAGCATCGTGGTCGTGGCGAACTCGATGCTCTTGAGGGTCGCCTGGCCCTTGAGCGTGGCCTTGACGAGCACCTCATACGCGCCATTCAGCGGCTCGATGAGCTTGGTGTCGAGGGGCACGTCGCCCGTCTTGTCGGCCTTCCACACTTCCTGCCAGGTGAGGCCGTTGGTGGTGCTGACCGCGAGGGCGGCCAGATCGGCCTCGGCCTTGCGCTCGAAGGCGGCCTTGATGGCGAGGGCGGTGATGACGTTTGCGCCCTCGACCTTGAAGACGGCGTCGGCGCCCGTGATGCCGCCGGGCGGCAGCGTGGGCTTCCAGGTGCGAATGCCGTTGCCGCGGATGCGATAGCGCGGGTTCACGCTCTCGGGGTCCTTGCCGCGGTTGGGCACGTAGAACTCCTGCGACGTGCCGAGGCTCTTGTAGTGGCGCGTGTACGCCTCGCGGTCGCGGAGATTGAGGACGTAGCGATGGCCGCGATCCCAATCGTAGAAGTAGTAGCGGTACTTGAGTCCTTTGGGATTGAAGCAGCCGTACTCGGATTCCAGGCTTCGCTCGCAGTCGGCGCCCGTGAGGAAGCCCCGGGGGCTGGTGGCGTTGAGGCAGTGGTGGCGGGCGACGTGGCCGGGCTCGACCTTGCCGCCCGAGGCGGCGCAGGCACCCTCCTTCCCAATGTCCTCCACTCCCGCGATGGTCTTGCCATCGCAGAGGGTGTAGATGGCCGACATCGAGTTGTCGTACATGTGCCACCGACCGTCGTAGAAGACCTCGGGCACGGTGTGGAGGCTGATGTCCCAGTACTTCGTCTTGAAGCCCATGGCGTCCCAGATCGAGCAGTTGATCCCCGCGATGGTCGAGCACATGGTGAAGCCGTAGTCGTTGAACTGTCGGATGGGGTCGGTGAGGTCGAGGCCGTGGAGGTGCATCGGCGCGGTCTGGCGGCGGGCGATGTGGTTCCAGTAGAACATCGCCCAGCACTTCTCGGCGGGCGTGGGCCACTTGCTCGTGATGCTGTGGATCATGCTCTCCATGTCGGCGTAGTCGGGCGAGGCGTCGGTGACGACCTTGATGTTGCACATCTCGGCTAGGATAGGCCGCGAGGGGAGGAGGGCAGCAAGTGCCACAGCGAGGCAGAACGTGCGTTTCATAGCGGAAGACCACTCAGTGGGGAAGGGGAGCGAGGTCATGCCGCCTCGTTGTCGTGGATTTGCTGGTCAACCTCGGCCTTGTGAGCGCGGTAGTAGGCCCAGGCGTTGGCCAAGTCCTCGGCGCGCAGAGTCGGGTAGCAGCGAAGGATGTCTGCCTCGATGGTGCCTAGGTTGCGGGCCTGGACGAGGACCCAGATGGGGATTCGGGTGCGGACGATGCAGGGCTCTCCGCCGCAGACGCCGGGCGTGCTCTCGATGCCGGGGAACGAATCGCCAAGCTCGCGAGCGACCCACTGGAGCACCTGAGCCTTCTCGGCCGCCTTCAGCCCTGTCAGGAGCTTCTGCACGTCATCCAGAGCGCTCATGACCCCTCCTCACCGCTGGGAGCCGCGCGGAGTTCGCTGTGCCCCTCCACCAGTTCGTCCTCGGAGCCGAGGTACGCCATTAGTTCATCGGGCACTGGAACGGCGAGAGTCGTCATAGCCTGGCGCTCCGCTTCTGCCGGGTACTTCATCCTCCACCAGCATATCACTATGAGAGCGGAAGTCAAGCCGCGTACAGCGTGCAGAGCGCGGAGGCAGGCCGTTGGCCATGCGTGCTGTGCCGTGTGAGCGGGTGCATCAGGATGGTAGGCGCAAGACGATGAGGACCACGAGGCTGCTCACTTCCGGCGGCGAGCGCGACGGGCGATCACCGCGGCGAGCCCCATCCCGAGCAACGCCATCGAGCAGGGCTCGGGGACGATCAGCCCCTCAGCATAGTAGGCATGGTCGTCCCAATTGTTGTAGAACCACATGCGGAAACGATCCCCATCGTATATCACCGGCATGTCATGCATCACGCGGCCGGAAAACTCAGGGACCAATCCGTACTTCGTCCAGTTGATGCCATCCATGGAGGTAGCGTACGCCAAGGCATCAGGCTGGCCAGGGCCAAGGGCAGAGTACCACATGTAGTACGTGTTGTCCTTCTTGGTCACCGCGATCGCGCCGAGATCCTCATCGAATGACCCAGGCGCTCCCTTGGGCATGACCAGTCCCTGGTCCTGCCAGGTAAGACCATCGGCTGACGTCGCTCTCCGGTAACCTTCGGTCGTCACTGGCTCGCGGTAGAAGGCTTCGAAGCCTGTTAGTGTTGGCAGGATGGAAATTGTGAAGATAGTGATCCCCTGTGTGTCACCCAGGTCCTGCCACAGCATGCCGTCGGCGGAAGTCCAAACTTCCTTGTTTGAGACTGAAGGGTAAGATGGTCCCCCTCGACTTACCCATAGGTAGTACGTCCCGGACTTCAGCACGGCGCGGGGCACCGCATCGTTCAAGCGGGGCACGAACGCAACCTGCGCTGGCGCCCACGTGAGGCCGTCCGCGGAAGATGTGTACATAATCAAGTCCGTGCCTGGTGAGGCATTATTGTGCCATGCCCTGTAGATGGCCCCGTCCTTGATGACAGTCAGGTCATCGACCGGCACGCCGGTCGGCGTCCCGGGCCCCATCACCGGCGTTGGGTTGATCGTCCACATGATCTGGTTCGCTTCTGCTTTGGGCAAGAAGGCGACTGCCAGAGCAAGTGCCAGCGACCACACGATGACGGACCTCCCGCATGTCCAAGATGTCGAACCTTCGCTCACCCGCCGCATTCGTCTCTCCTTCCCCATCTGGGTTGGCGAAGCACATGCTGGCTCTCACGGCATTCTCGCCCAGCCAGCCGGCGCGTCATGCGCGCGGGCATTAGTATAGTGTACCCCCCCCCTTGTCAAGTGGATTTCTGCGCGACAAGCTGGCCAGCGACCACGGCTGTGCCACACGGTATCTGGCCATGTCAAGGGGTTGGTGCGGCGCGGTCAGGCAAGGAGCGCTTCGAGCGTGGCGCGGACGGCTTCGACCGTGCGGGCGACGAATTCGGTGAGGTGCTCGCGGATGCGGGTGGGGTCGGCGAACTTGGCGGCGGCGCCGACCCGGGCAAATTGGCGGGCGATCCCGCGCTCCATTTCGTCTTGAATCTGGGCGAGGTGGTCGCCGACGCCGTGCCTCGCGTAGAGCTGACGGGCCAGGCTGTGCATCGTGCCGTCCACGCACTCGACCGGCAAGCCGTCAATCGCTCGCGGGACGGGGATGGCGATGGTGTTCCGTGTGTTGCCCATTTGCACGCGGCTGTGGGCGAGGGGGTCGCTCGTGTCGGCGCGCACGGAGTGGGTGCAGGCGGAGACGGTCATGTGGAGGTGCTGCCAGTTGTCGGAGCAGATGGAGTCGGGGCCATCGTTGTTGTCGCGAGAGAGGCGGACCAGGTCGGCCATGTTCTTCAGCGGCAAGGGATCGAGGAGTTCGTGGGCGCGCTCGTAGCGGCGGAGGGTGTTCTGCTGCGGCGGCTCGGAGAGGGTGGACAGCATTTCGTCGAGGAGGAAGTGGTTGGTGCGGATGAGCGTGGCGTCGCGCACCTCGCGGCTGGCCAGGCGCTTCGAGGTCATTTCGACAACGAGACCCTTGCCTGGGTCGGCGATGAGGAAGATCGTCCCGCGATGGCCGCCGGAGCCGCCCGCGACCTCTTTGGACAGCGCCTCGTCGAGCACGGCGAGCGCCTCGTCGCATGTGCCGGCCCGCTCGGCGATGAGGCGGAGCAGATGGGTGCAGGCAAGGCCGCAGTCGCGGAGCTCCTCGGGCTTGATGTGCGAGCCCGTGTTGTTGGCTCCCGCCAGGGCGCGGTCGCTGTGGAAGTGGGCGAGGCCGAGGCTGCCGATGTCGCGCGAGGCGAACATCTGCCGCCCGTCGGCAGTGCGGCGCACGTGGAAGTCCTGGGTCGAGTTCACCAGGTCGCGGTTCTTGTGGAGGAGCGTGTGCCCCGTGGCCGACTGGCTGCCGGCGACGAGGCACGAGGTGCAGCCCGCGCCCGGCGGCTGCCAGAAGCCTGGGGGCAGGGCGTTGAGGACGAAGAGGTCGGTCGCGTTCACCCCCGAGGCGGCGGCAATGGCCTCGGCCTCGTCGAGCCACTCGGGCGCGGCCCGCTCGACGAAGCAGCGGAAGCGCTCGCCCCGTTCGTCGAGCTGCGAGGCCCCCCAGCGAGAAGCTTTGCTGGCCTCCCACATCTCCGCCACGCGTTCGCGCAAGGCCGCGGCCGCCAGCTCGCCATAGCAGCGGCCTGCGTCCCTCGGGCTTCCCTCGATCCTCACGATGTGGCCCATGCTGCCCCTTTTCTGCTCCCGTTCCTCGTGATTCCAGGGGGCATTCTACGGCAGGGCGCACGGCAAATCAAGGAGCGTGCCGCTTGACACGCGGCACGGGGCGCGCTACCATCAAGGCCGTTGTGTGAAAGGGAACAGCGTGCTCGTCGGCGTGATCTCGGATAGCCACGACAACGTGCCGAAGCTGCGCGCCGCGGTCGAGCTGCTCCGACGGCGCGGCGCTCAGTATCTCGTCCACGCGGGCGACTACGTGGCCCTCTTCGCCGTCAAGGTGCTCACACAGAGCGGCATCCCCTTCACCGGCGTGTTCGGCAACAACGACGGCGAGCGCGCGGGGATCGCCAGGCTGACGACGGACATTCACCCCGAGCCGTTTCGGCTCGAGCTGGGCGGCCGGCGCATCACGCTTGTGCACCATCTCACGAAGCTGCCGGCCGACGAGCGGACCGACACCGACGTCATCGTCTTCGGGCACACGCACCTGCCCCACGTCGAGCAGGGGCCGCCGCTCCTCCTCAACCCGGGCGAGTGCTGCGGGTGGGTCGAAGGCAGATGCACCGTGGCCATGCTGGACCTCGATACGCTCGATGCTTCGATCCTGGATGTGTGAGGGGCCCGCCATGCTCCGCGTGCGAACCGCCTCGTTGGGGCTGCTGCTCGTGCTCCTGGGCGGCTGCGTGCACCGCGAGATCGAGATCATGACCCGGCCGCCCGGGGCTCGCGTGGAGTTCGACGGCCAGGTGCTCGAGCAGGGCTCGCCGGCGCGCTTCCCCTTCGACTGGTATGGCACCCACGAGATCATCGTCGAGAAGCCCGGCTACTTCCGCGAGCGGCTCTTCGTCCACATGGCTCCGCCCTGGTACGAGCAGTTCCCGATTGACTTCTTCTCGGAGTTGCTCTGGCCCGGGCGGCTGTACGACATTCGCACCTACCCAGTCGTCCTGGACAGGGAACTGCCGATGGACGACGTGCCGGACGATGAGAAGACGGCGATGAAGGTGGGCCTGATCGAGCGCGGCGAGCAGTTCCGCCGCATGGCCCGCGAGGAGCTTGGCATACCGGCCGTGCCCGAGAAGCCAGCGGCGCCCGCGAAGCCCGAGGAGCCGGTGAAGGAAGAGCAGCCGCCCCCGAAGGACGCCGCGCCCCCAGCGGCGGAGCCCGAGAAGAAATAGCCGCCTTTGAAACTCGTCACCGTCACACCCAACACTTCGGTAGACCGCACGCTCGAGGTGCCGCACCTGGTGGTCGGCGGGCACCTCAAGGGCCGAATCGTCCGCTTGCAGCCGGGCGGCAAGGGGGTGAATGTGTCGCGGTGCCTGGCCGCGCTCGGCGTGCCGTCGGTCGTCGCGGGGCTCGTCGGCGCCGCGGAGCTGGCGCTCTTCCGCGACAGCTTCGCAGGCACGTGCGCGACGGTGGAGCTTGTGCCTGCCGCACAGCCCACGCGCACCTGCACCACGCTCCTCGACCCCGAGCTGGGCACCGACACGCATATCCGCGAGACCGGCTCGGCCGTGACGCCTGGCGAGGTCGAAGCGTTGCGAGCCCGGCTTGAGGCCCTCGCGACGCCCGGGGCGCTGGTCGTCTTCTGCGGCAGCCTGCCGCCGGGGATGAGCGACGACGACCTCGCGTCGCTTCTCGCCACGTGCCAGGCTCGTGGCGCGCAGGTGGCCGCCGACCTCAATGGCTCGCAGCTTGCCGCCGCGCTGGCGGCAGGGCCGCTCGTCGTCAAGCCGAACGTCGAGGAGTTGGGCGAGTGCCTGGGCCGCGACCTGAGTGGGGCAGGGGAGGAGGTACTCGTTGCCGCCGCGCGCTCGCTCCTCGACCGTGCGGGGACCGTGCTTGTGACGCGGGGGCGGGATGGCGCGCTGGCGGTGAGACAGGGCGAGGCGGTGGCCGCCTCCGTGGAAGTCGGCGCGGCGCGAAGCACGGTGGGCTGCGGCGACGCCTTCCTCGCCGGCTACCTGGCAGGGCTGTGGCGAGGCATGGGCTTCGACGAGTCGGTGCGCCTCGCCGCCGCGTGTGGCGCGGCCCAGGCCCTGGCCGAGGCCCCAGGACAGCTCTCCGCCGGCCACGTGGAGGCGCTGGCGCCGAGCGTCGCCATTCGCGCTATCCCATAGTTGCATGTGTAGATTCAACAACGGGTTGCGTCGTCGTATCCGGTTCCGGAAAAACCGCCGGAAATGCCCCGTACAGCCCCGATCGAGTGCCCCTTAGACCTATGACACCTTTGGGCCACGATGGCGAAACGGCGCTTCCGTAAGTACAGCATTGGTGAATGCTTGCAGAGTCGGGCCATTCGACACGCCTCGCGCGCGGAAGGGCCTGAAATCGCCTCTGGGTCATTAACGAAGATTCATTCGTTTCGCTTGACAGGCCCGACGGCGGACACTATGATGGCGGCACAAGGAGGTGTGTCGTGCGCGTGCTCAAGTGCCCGGTGTGCCTGGAGCCGATGATCGTGGCCGAGTATGAGCACGTGGAGATAGACACGTGCGTCGGCTGCGGCGGCGTGTGGCTCGACGGCGGGGAGCTTGAGGCCCTCGTAGGGTCCGCCGTCCCGCCCAAGGCCACGCCCGACCCGGACCTCGGGCCGCCCGACCGCGATTGCCCCATCTGCGTCCACAAGCTCGCCAAGGACCGCTACGGCCGCACACAGGTCGTGGTTGACAAGTGCCCCCATGGCGACGGCATCTGGCTCGACGCGGGGGAGCTGGAGCAGATCCTCGCGGCCCACCCCCAGGCGCCCGGCGAGCCAAAGGGCCACGACGACCACGGGGCAGGGGCGCTCCGGGGCTTCTTCAACGCACCGCGTCCGTCCCCTCAGAAGAACCAGGAATAGGAGGCCGAGCATGATCGCTGGCTGGATTGCCCTTGGCGTAGTCGTAGTGCTCATCCTGTGGTTCGTCGGGGCCTACAATGGCCTCGTGCGGGCCAGGAACAACGTGAAGAACGCCTGGGCGCAGATTGACGTGCAGCTCAAGCGCCGCCACGACCTCATCCCCAACCTCGTCGAGGTCGTGAAGGACTACATGGGCTACGAGCAGGAGGTCCTCCAGAACGTCACGAAGGCCCGCAACGTGGCCATGGCCGCCCAGGGCCCTGCCGCGGCCGCGACCGCCGAGGCCGGCCTCAGCCGCGCCCTCACCGGGCTCTATGCCGTGATGGAGAACTACCCCGACCTCAAGGCCAACCAGAACGTCTCGCAGCTCCAGGAGGAGCTGACCTCGACCGAGAACAAGATCGCCTTCGCCCGCCAGTACTACAACGACTCGGTGATGGTCTACAACACGAAGACCGAGGTGATCCCGACCAACATCATCGCCAACATGACCGGCTTCCAGAAAGCCGAGTTCTTCCAGACGCCCGACGAGGAGAAGGCAGTCCCGAAGGTGAACCTTCGGTAAGTCACGAATGACCAATGACCAATGACCATCCGCGGAAGGGCTTGGCCCTATGAGCATCTGCGGACGTGATAGTGAAGGGGTCATGCTGAGGCTCTGCGAAGCATCTCGCCAAGGACGCGCAGGGCCCACCCCGGCGAGATTCTTCGCTTCGCTCAGAATGACCCGTGGGGTGGCCTTGTCGCCACCTTCGCAGCAACCGGTAGTTGGTCGTTGGTCACTGGTCATTGGTCATTGGACCTGCCATGTTTGAGCTGATCCGCGCGAACAAGATCAAGTCCTGGATCCTCATCCTCGGCCTCACGAGCGTGCTCGTGGTGCTCGGGCTCATCATCGGCGAGGTGGTGGCGCCGGGCGGCGGGGGCATCGTCGGAGTGGCCATCGCCGTCGTCATCGCCGCGTTCATGAACCTGCTGGCCTACTACGGCGGCGGCTCGATGGTGCTGGCGATGAGCGCCGCGAAAGAGATCGAGCACAAGGACAGCCCGCAGCTCTTCAACGTCGTCGAGGAAATGTCCATCGCCGCGGGCATCCCCATGCCCAAGGTCTACCTGATTGACGACATGGCGATGAACGCCTTTGCGACCGGCCGCGACCCGCAGCACGCGGCCGTGGCGATCACCAAGGGGCTGCTGGTGAAGCTCAACCGCGACGAGCTTCAGGGCGTCATGGCCCACGAAATGTCGCACGTGAAGAACCGCGACATGCTCTACATGACCCTCGCGGTGGTCCTGGTCGGCACCGTGGTGCTGCTGGCGGACCTGTTCCTGCGGGGGATGTGGTATTCGGGGGCGGGGGGGCGGCGGCGGCGCTCGTCGCGCGACCAGGGCGGCGCCCAGGCCATCCTGATCATCATCGGCATCATCGTGGCTATCCTGGCCCCCCTCATTGCCCGGCTCCTCTACCTCGCCTGCTCGCGGCGGAGAGAGTACCTGGCCGATGCCTCGGCCGCTGCGCTCACCCGCTACCCCGAGGGGCTGGCGTCCGCTCTCGAAAAGCTCAGCGGTGACCGCGAAATCCTCGAGACCGCCAACCGCGCCACCGCCCACCTCTACATCGTCCATCCCGTCCGTTCGCTCGAGGAGAAGGCCTCGGCCATGATGAGCACCCATCCGCCGATCCAGGAGCGGATCGCCATCCTGCGCAACATGGGCCACACGGCCTCGATGGGCGACTACCAGACCGCCTGGCAGCGCTACCACCAGGGCCAGCGCCTCGCCTCGGCGAAGGCATTGGCGGGAGCCCCGCCGCCGCTGCCCGTGCGGGCCGCGGCCGGCAAGCCGTCGTCCCAGGAGACCAAGGAGGACCGCCTCCGCCGCGCCCACGGCGCCCTCGACACCTTCCGCCGCCTGGGCGGCTTCCTCTTCCTCGCCTGCGCCTGCGGCACGAAGCTGAAGATCCCGCCTGGCTACACGCGGGGCAAGGTGAAGTGCCCGCGGTGCGGAGCCGAGCACGACGTGGCGGAGGCGAAAGAGGCCGCGGCTGAGACTGCAGAAGGGACCAAAGGGACTAAAGGGACCTAAGGGACGCCCGAGATTGCCTATCCTGAGTCCCTTTGGTCCCTTGGGTCCCTTTCGTCCCTCATGCGGCCCCACCTTCACACGACCCCATTTTTGCGGAGGCGGGCAGTTGCCTCTGGGCTCAGCCCCAGCAACCGCGCAAACACCTCTTCGGTGTGCTCGCCCAGGGCGGGGGCGGGGCCGGCAATGCCGCCGGGCGTGGCGGAGAGCTTGATCGGCACGCCAGCCATCTTCATCGGCCCAGCCACCGGGTCGAGCACATCCTGAATCATCTCGCGGGCGGCCACCTGGGGGTCGGCGGCAAGGCGGTCAATGGTGTTGATCGGGCCGCAGGGGATGCCAGCGCGCTCCAACGCGGCGAGCCACTCGGCGGTCGGGCGCGCCCGCAGGATCGCCTGCATCAGGGGTTCGAGGGCGGCGTGGTGCTGCGTGCGGAGGTCGTTGGTGGCGAAGCGCGCGTCGGCCAGCAGGTCGTCGCGCCCGACCGCTTGGCAGAACTGCGCCCAGAGCTTGTCGTTGCCGATGGCGACCACGACCGCGGCGTCGGCCGTGTCGAACGCCTGGAAGGGGGTGATGCTCGGGTGGCGGGAGCCGAGGCGGCCCGGCACGTCGCCGCTCACGAAGTAGCGGGCGATGGCGTTCTCCAGGATGCCGAGCTGGCAGTCGAGCATCGCCACGTCCACCAGTTGCCCCTCGCCGGTGATCGTGCGCCGGTGAAGGGCGGCGAGCACGCCGATGGCGGTGCAGAGGGCCGCCGTGATATCGCCGATGGAGACTCCGACGCGCACCGGCCGGCCTCCCTCCTCGCCGGTGAGGCTCATGATGCCGCCCATCGCCTGAATCACGGCGTCGTAGGCCGGGCGATGGGCGTAGGGGCCGGTCTGCCCGAAGCCCGAGACGGCGGCGTAGATGAGCCGCGGGTTCCGCTCGCGGAGCAGTTCGTAGCCGAGGCCGAGTCGGGCCATGATGCCGGGGCGGAAGTTTTCGAGCACCACGTCGGCCTTCTCGGCGAGGCGGAGGAAGAGGTCGCGGCCCGCGGGCTTCTGGAGGTCGAGGGTGATGCCCTTCTTGCCGCGGTTCACGCTGGCGAAGTAGGCGCTCACGCCGTTGCGGAAGGGGCCGAAGGCTCGGGCGTCGTCGCCGCCGCCCGGCCGCTCGACCTTGATGACCTCGGCCCCCAGGTCGGCGAGCACCATGCCGGCGAACGGCCCGGCCAGCACCCGCGTCACGTCCAGCACCAGCAGGTCGGCAAGCGGCCCTCGAGAGGCCATAGCGTTCTCCTATTCGTCACGCGCCTCATGGGCCGGGTCGGCCTCTCTGGCGCCGTCGCGTCGGAAGACGGCCAGGGGGCTGAGGACAAGGAGGCGGAGCCTGGCAAAGGCGCCGGCGAAGACATACTGAACCGCCGCCCAGGTCGGCCGCGCCTCGGGCTCCTGGAGGAGGATGAGCCACGGCAGCGCCAGGAACCGCAGGCCGCTGGAGATGAGGAAGAGGACGCCGTGGTACGTGAGCGGCAGCCCCAGGAGACTGCCGGACCAGTCCCTGCCCAGCCAGTTGGCCACGGTGCCGCCCAGGACGCCGCTGAGGGCGGCGGCCGCCGCAATCGTCACGCTGTTCAGTGCCAGGTAGGCGCTCCCCTGTCGGCGTCCGCCGTGGGACGCGCTCATGCGCAGCATCAGGTTGAAGCTCGCCACCTCGACCCCCGACCAGGCCGCGACGGACACGAGGACGCCCGCGTAGCCGCCCCACGGGTGCTCGGGCGTCACGAAAACCCAGGCGGCGGCTCCGTGGAGGACCAGCACTGTGCCGACCAGAAGCGTCGGCTTGCAGCCCCATCGGTCCACGAGCCTGCCCCACGCTCGGACGACCAGGATGGCGACCAGCATGGGCATGACGACCACCATCACGTTCGCCGTGCTCCTGGTGACCCGCACGACCTCGAACAGGTAGAGCCAGATGTACTGCCCGAGGAAGCCGATGCTGAGGATGCGGGTCGCGCTGAAGCCCAGGTAGCAGCGGAAGCTGCGGTCGGCCAGCGGCTCGCGGAACAGCTCGCGCAGGGTGATTCGCGGATTCGCCTTGTGCCCCACGTCGGGGATGGGAAGCAGCCAGAGGAAGTCGATCACCCCCAGGACGGCTGCCGCGGCGAACGCGACGCTGATCGTGCGGGTGAGGGCCTCCTGGCTCATGGCGTGGTCGAGCAGCCAGGCGACGAATTGCCCGACCAGCAGCCCCACGATGGCCCCGCCCTGGCTCCACACCGAGAAGAAGCGGCCGCGGACCCGCGCCGGAATCACGTCGGCGAACCACGAGAGCACCGCGGGGCTCATCACATGGGTCGCCAGCGAGGCCAGCGCGTGGAGCACCAGCAGCGCCCGCCACCACCAGGCCTGCGGCAGCACCCACGGGATGAGCGCGATGGGCACCCACATCGAGCGGTAGGCGATGCCGGCGATGAGGAAGATCCGCTTGCGGTGCCCAAAGCGCGCGAGGAAGTAGCTCGTCGGCAGCGCCGTCACGGCCCCCATGAGCGGCAGCGCCCCCAGCACCCCGAGCCAGAAGAGGTCCATCCGCATCACCTGGGTGGCATAGAGGTTCAGGGCCACGCCCGTGGTGATGTGCATGCAGGCGGCGCCGAACATCCAGGCGACCCGGAGGCGCCACATGGCCTCGCGCACCTTGAGCGGCGCGGAGTCGGCCGGAGCGTTGTTGGGCTGATCTTCGGGCGCGGACACAGCGGCCCCTCTCTGGGCGTATGCTGGGACTCTTGCGTTCGGGTTGACAGGGATTCTACCTGCGCATGCGGTTGAGTGCAAGCTACCGGAACAGCCGCAGCAGCGGGCGCAGGAGGCGCCAGCGCGAGAGCGTGTAGGCCCATCGCCCGAAGCGGATGAGCCGCCGCACCTCGTCGCCGAGGGGGGTGGCGAGATCGAGCACCTCGCCCACGATCAGCGTCATTGCGAGACCCACCAACTGCCCGATCTGCGCGCGCCGCGAGAAATACCGCCCCCGCACCCACGCCCGGATGCAATCGGGTCACAGGGGTTCCTGCCGGGCCGGACCCGGGTGCTCAGGCCGCGCCGGGCCCCTGAGCCGGGCGGCGGCGTCTTGCGCGGCGGAGCGGACCCGGGCGTCGGCATCCTCGGCGAGGACGCTCAGAAGGGGGTAGAGGGACTCATCCCGGCTCTCCGCAATGGCGTTCACCGCGCCCTCGCGGAGAAGCGGGTCGTCCGCCGCCGCGAAGCGTGCGACGACCTCCCTGGCCTCCGGCTCCCCCTGGATGGCAAGAGCAATTGCCGCCGAGCCGGCGTCGTCCACGTCGTCGCCGTCGCACAGCGCGAGCAGCAGGCGGGTCGCCTCCCGGTCGCCCTTGCGGTGCCCGAGGGCAAGGATGGCGGCGTTGCGGAAGAGGCGGTCATCGCCCTCGAGGTGCTTCTTCAGCCAGGGCAGGGGTTGCCCGGCCATCCAGCGGATAGCCTTCTTCTGCTCGTGCGGCTGCATCAGGAGCGCGCGGGGCTCCTTCTCGGAGGCACGCCGGCTGGGGGTGAGGAACCAGGTGAGGATTGCGGCAAGGATTGCGGCGAAAGCGGCGGCGAGCTTCCACGCGCCCCGCCTAGGCAGGGAGACTGTGCGGCTCTTCGGAGATCTCGGCGTTCGCGACCAGGTGGTCATAGAACTCCCGTCCGCCGAGGGCGATGCTCCAGGGGAGGAGGGCGCCGCGCGAATCCCAGTAGTCGAGCTCGCGGACCTGCCAGTCGCGGGCGACTCGGCGAACCATCTGGTCGAGCAGTTGCGCCTGGAGGCCCTTGGTCTCCTTCCAGATCCCACTCATTTGTTCGGGGGTGCAACTGGCCTGTGACATTTCTTTCCGCCGGGCCTCCAGTTCGGCGATGCGGCCCGTCAGCTCAGGGAAGCGGTCGGCCTGCCACCGCTTGCGCGAGGCGTCTTCGCCGAGCATCGCCAGGCTCTTCGCTGCCTCCTCGGCCAGCGTGGCCCAGCTCCTGCCAAGCTCCTGGGCCGGGATCTCGCTGTGTCCGAAGCAGTCGGCCAGGTGGTCGGGCAGGTGTATCGTCGTGTCGAGCCGCCTCAGTTGGTCGAGGAAGCGGAAGCGCACTCGCACGATGGGCTGGAGCGCGCCGGGCAGCAGCCCGTTGGCCGCGAGCTTTGCGGCGAGGCGATGGGCGGCGGGCATGTAGAGCGAGCCGCGGTAGGGGAGGGCGAGCGGCGCGCCCTTCGGGCCGATGCGGGCCTGAGTGACGAGCAGAATCGCCTTCCCGGCGAGGCACCGGATGCCTGCCTCGGCCATGGCCCCCGCGGGCAGCCGCCCGTCCCGCACTGGGAAGCTCTGGCGCCCAAGCTGCACCTCGCTTCCGCGGAGGTACGCGGCGGTGCGCACCAGGTGGCCCTGGTGGTCCTGGATGGCGAAGAAGGGCAGCTCGCCGCGCGATGTGTCGAGCGGTCGCAGGTCGGAACCCGCCTCCGCCAGGGCCTCGTTGTAGAGGCGGGCGCCGCGCTCGTAGTCGGCCACGAACCCGTCGAGCAAGGCCGTGCGCGTGGCGTCGTCGCCGCACGCAAAGAGCGACGACGTGAGGGCGAGCGACACGTTGTCGGTGCTGAGATGCTCGCCGAGCCAGCCTCGGTACAGGTCCACCAGGCCATCGGCGGCGTGGTGTTCGAGCAGGCGCGCCACGCGCGCCTCTTCCTCGCGGAACCAGTCGTTGAGCCGCTGCTGAGAATCGCGCTGCGGGAAGGCGCGGAGCATGTCGCCCTTCGCCCGTTGCACCAGGTCGAGTAGGAAATCTCGGACTTCGCGAACTGCGAGATCCCCGATGACGCGATGGTGGTCGCGGTCGCCGATATAGCTCGAACCGATGAGCTGCCAGGTGTCGCCGGGGCTGAAGGCGTCGTACAAGTCGTCCACCGAGCGGCCGAGCTGCTTCGCGAGGGTCTTGGTCTGGAGGCCCGTGAGCGGCTCCCAGTGGCGGATTTCAACTGCGAGCCTGCCGAGGAAGTCCGAGTAGAAGAGCGCCGCGCCCCAGTCCTGCCCGCCGCTGCGGTGGAAGCGCTCGCGGGCCAGGTGCAGCACCGCGTCGTCCACCGAGGCGCCCATGGCCGTGAACGCCACGTCAATGTCCTCGATGAAATGCGTCACGCGGTGGCCGTGCGCCGCGAGGGCGTGGAGCTTCGGCAATGTGTCCCAGAGGCTGTGGCAGTTCTGATCAATGCTGAACATGCGAAGACCTGGATGAATGGATGGTTGGATGATTGGATGAATGTCAGAGCAGCGGGCCTTCTTCTTTCACCCATCCATTCATCCGCCCCCAATTGCCCTCCCTGCCAATTCAGGATGCAGCCTTCCGTTGTAGAGGAAGCGCACGACGCTCTCCAGGCACACCTTCACGATCGTGCCGTCGGCCTCGATAAGAAAGTAGACCTTGAGGATGTCGCCGCTTCGGACGCGCACGCGGACCGGCTCGCCCTGGCACAAGTAGTCGTTCGGCCACCCGAAGCGGCGTGCGGCCATCAGTGCGGCGGTGGCGGAGCCGGTGCCGCAGGCGAGCGTCTCGGCCTCGACGCCGAACTCGAACGTGCGGACCGCCAGCTCGCCCTCGCCCATTACCTGGGTGAAGTTGACGTTCACCCCGCGCGGGGCGAAGCGCCGGTGGTGGCGAATCGCCGGCCCCCACCGTGCGACGTTGACCTTCTCCACGTCGTCCACGTACGCCACGACGTGCGGCGTGCCAGTCACCGCGTAGTCGAGGGTCCAGCGCCGCCCGGCCGTCGTGATCGGGATGTCGGCAGCGAGGTCGTGCGGCTCGGGGATGCAGACGTGGATGTAGCGGTCGGCGTCTTCGCGGCCGCGGACGATGCCCGACGGCGTCTCGATGCGGACCTCTCTGCCCGTGACCCAGGCGCCCTCAATCACCCATCGCACCAGGCAGGCGCTGCCGTTGCCGCACAGCTCGGCCTCCGTGCCGTCGGGGTCGAAGTGGCGGACCGCCACGTCGGCTTCCTGGGGGTTCCGCGGCCGCCCCGCGAAGATCACCCCGTCGGCTCCGACCCCCAGGCCCCGGGGACACAGCGTCCGCACCAGATGGCCCACCCGCTCGGGCGAGGCCAACAGGTCATCGAACCGCCCATCGCGGTTGTCCATGCAAATGTGGTCGTTCCCGCTGCCCGACAGCTTGGCGAACTCGATGGCGTGGATCATGATGCCGCCATGTTAGGCGGACCCGCGCTTCGGGTCAAGCCCGGATGGTGGAACGAGCATCGCTGCCCTTGGCCGGAAACCGTCCCCTTGAACGTGGCGCTTGCCTTCCGCCGGCAGAAGGGCTATAATGCCATGGTGACAAGCAGTGGGGCGGGACCATTCGCACTGGAAGGAGTAGGCTCATGGCAGAAGCAACTGAGAGGACCGAGGTAGCGGAACTGCGCGGGAAAGTCGCCGACCTCAGGAAGGACCTCGGCGAGGTCGCACGGCTCGCGAAGGACAAGGTGGTCACCGGCACAACCGAGTGGACCAAGGAGCACCCGATGGCGGCCCTGGCGATTGCCGCCGGACTGGGCGCCAGCATCGGCCTCGCCGTCGGCCTCCTGATCGGACGCAACCGGGGCTGAGCCCCCGGCCGCATCCGCGACCAGTCGCTTTCGAGGAATCGAGCAGTTGTCCTCCGACACAGGCGGAGAGCCCGAGGCCAGCGGCCCTCTTGGGCACCTGCGGCGGGCGTTGAGGCACGCCGAGGACGCGGTGCGCTGCTACCTCGCGCTGTTCGCCGCCGAGGCGCAACGGCGGGTCTCCGCCGCAGTCGTCCAGGCCGTGTGGGCACTGCTCCTGGCCGGCCTGGGGCTTCTGGGCGTCGTGCTCATCGCTGTCGGCCTCGCTACGTACGTCGAGAGCCGGACGGCGACGCCGGGCGCCGGCCCCTTCGCCATCGGCGCCGCACTCATCGCGGCCGTGCTCGTGGTGCTGCTCGTGCGGCGCAGCGGGAGGCGCCAATGACGGATGCCAAGCCTCGCCTGAGCGCTCTCTCGCCCGACGAACTCGAGCGCCTGGCCCGCTCTCACGTGGAGGGCATGTGGGGCGAGTTGCGGGCCGCGGGCGCCGAGTTGCGGGCCAGCGTCCACCCCGTCAACGTCGTGCGGCGGCACCCCCTGGCGGCTGCCGGGGCCGCGGCGGCGCTCGTGGGCTTCCTCCTCCACCGCCGCCGCCGTTCCTCGGTTGCGCCGCCGGTTGCGGCGGGGGCAGCCGGGGAGTCGCTCGGCCGCAGGTTCACCCGCTCCCTGCTATCCAACCTCGCCTCTGCGGCGGGTCGCGTGGTTCCCGCTCTCGCCGCCGGCTGGCTCGCGCGCTGGACCGCCTCGCGCGAGGAGCCGCCTGAGTCGCGCTGACCACCCGCCCGACCCCTCTGCTCTACGCCGCGCCGGCTGTTCAGGTCTTCGGCTTGGCGGCCGGTCCCGGGGGCGGCGTCGGGGCAGGGTTCTTGGGCGCTTCCAGAGGGGGCTCGAGGGCCTCGACGCTGGCCCTGACCGTCACGCGGCGGCCCAGGGGGGCCGAGCCTTCGACCACGATGTCAAAGCGGTCTGGGAGGCGGTCGAACGCGATGCCGGCGAGGGCCTTGCTCCACTCGGAGGGGCGTCCGTTGATCCGGACCATCGGATTGGCGAAGCCCGAGACCTTCAGGCCGGGCTTGAGGGCGACGGTGTAGTTCTTCTCGAAGCGGGCGAGCCGCTCGCCCGCGCCGGTCGCAGCGTCCACCCTGTAAATGTATGTGCATCCAGGAAGGTGGATGGCCACGCGGGCCTCGTTGCCTTTGAGCTCGAAGGGGAGGGGCTGGCACGCGGGCGTGTCGTGGAGGAGGAGGACGATGCCCTTGGCCGCCTTGTCGTATCTCACGGAGGCGCCGGGGAGGTCGAGGACAGGCACGTCGGGAAGGGCGACGCCAACCTGGAACTGTGCCGCGGTCGCCGCGATGGCCTGCTGGAGGTCCTCGAGCTTGCCCTGTACGGGGACGACTTGGACCTCGAGCTGGAGCTCGCTGGCGGGGATGGCGTCCTCGACGGCAGCCTCGGGTGAAATGGGGAAGGAGGCGGCCCGCTGGCGGAGGCGGTCAACCTCCATACGCAGGGCGCCGGTGACGGCCTTCACCTTCTGCTGGTCCGCGATCTTGACGAGGAGTTGAAGGGCCTTCTCGAGGTACTGGGCGGCGGCCTCGAAGAGGCCGTTGGCCGAGTGAATGGCGGCGAGGCTGAGGTAGGCGTTGGTGTCGCACGGCCCGCCGCTCGGCTCGATCTCGACGACGCGCTGCCACTCGCGGACCGCGCTCCGGTAGAGGCCGAGCCGGGTGAGGAACTCGGCGGCGACGTAGTGGGGCAGCTCCTTGTCGGCGGCGAGGGCGAATGCCTTGTCGCGCAGGGCGATGGCCTCCTTGCCTCTGTCCAGCGGCACCAGGGCCTCGGCCTGGAGGTAGAGGGGGCGGAGGTCGGCGGGCTCGCGCCGGGCGAGTGCCTCGGCGGCGGCCAGGGCCTCCTGGGCCTTCCCTGCCGCGAGCTTTGCCGCGACGTCCTGAAGGGCGTCCTCGGCTGGCTTGTTTGGCTTGAGCTCGACGGGTTGGCGGGCGCCCAGGGCCTCGATGCCCTCGAGGGCCTCGCTGTGCTGGGAGCGCGCCCAGGCGAGGGCGCGGGCCAGCTGGTCGTTCTTGGGCTCCTGGATGAGGCGGACGATCTCCTCGTGGACGTCGGAGCCCCTGGGGCGTTGGAGTGCATTGAGCGCCCAGTTGGCCTCGTTGGGCGAGCCGGTCTCCATGCGGCGGATGAGGAAGGGGACGGCCTTCGCGCCCAGGTTGGCAATGCGGCTGATGGCGCTGCTGCGCTCGTGTTCCTGCATCTGGTCGTAGTGGCGGACGAGGAGCACGACGTCCGCGGGCCACTCGGGGCCGATGCCCAGCCGCACGTCGGCCAACACGTCGCGGGCGCGGAGGCGGATCTCCGGGTCGTCCGACCCGGCGGCTTTCTCGATGGCCTCGAGGGCGGGCTGGCCGATCCGGCGCAGGAGGTCGGTGGCGCGCTCGCGGACGTCGTAGCGCTCGGCGCCGAGGTCGCGGATGACGGCCTGGGTGATCGTGTCGGCGCCGATGCGCGGCGTGGCCGCGAGCGCGGACGCGGAGAACGACAGGAGAGCCACAGAGACGGCTGCGGGGTAGTTCACGGGGGGTCGCCTACTTGTATATGTTGAAGCGAACGCGCTTGAGGCAGGACCGCAGGACCTTGACCTCGCCCAGGTACGCCGACCTGCCGATGAGGTGCTCGTCGGTGAGTCGCTCGAACTGAATTGTGAAGCAGCTGTCAACCGTCTCGACCATCACGTCGCCCTTCTGCCTGCGTGGCTTCTCGATGGCCTTGGCGAGGAAGGCGATGTTCTGGACCTTTGCGGCATCGGCCGAGATGTCGCCGAAGGCCGTCTTGAGCGTGACCTTGCCGTCGGCGAGGCCGATCTCGGTGGCGGCGACGCGGTCGCGGTTGACGAAGTGGATGACGTGGGCGTCGGCCGTGTCCTCCTTCTCCGTCTTCGCGGGGCCGCTGATGCCCTGGATAACGCGGAGGCGGGAGACGCGGCACGGGTAGCGGGCGTTGAGCATCACGAATTTGCCGGGAGGCAGGTTGCCTGGGACGGCGTATTCGCCGAGGTCCATGTTGTCGAGCCATGCGCGTATCTTGTTCGCGGCGGGGTCATAGCCGACGCGGACGGTCGCCTGGGTCATCATGCGCCCGATGTGGCGGTCCATGAACGAGTTCATGTTCCCGTTTTGCATGGTCATCAGGTTGAACTGGCTGGCGTAGAAGCGGGCGATCAGGCTGTTGGTGCCGTACTGGCCCTGGGTGTTGTCGGCGGCGAGGATGAGCTCGATGTGGATGTAGCGGCCCATGGTGGATGCGACCTTGGCCTCCATGGTGATGGCCTCTTTCTGGTCGAACTTGGCGAAGAGCGTCTCGCTGTTACCCTGGGTGTTGCACTGGGCGGCGCCGTTGACCACGGTCCAGGCGCCGCGCGCCGTCCAGGGGTCCAACTTCCCCGACTCGAAGTTGCTCTCGATGGCGGTGAGGACGCCGCGGGCGAAGTTGATCGTGCGGACGATGTTCCGTGCGATCTTGGTGGGCCCGGTGGCCTTGGTTTCGACGATGACGGCCTGGGGCGTGATGGCGGCGACCTCGCCCACGATGCGGTCGTCGTTGCTCAGTTCCACGACGTCGTCGCCCTTGGTCTTCTCCTTGGGCTGAAGCTCCACGGTGTCGAGGGCGGAGGTCAGGACGACGACCTCGCCCTCGAAGTGGGGGGCCGTGAGGCGGAGCTTGCCGCCGGTCTCGATGGTGAGGACCTTGCCAACGATCTTGTCGCCCCGGACGGTGGTCACGATGTCGCCGGTGCCGGCCTTGCCGGGCTTGGCCGAGTCGTCCAGCGTGTCGCCCGCTCCGCGGGGCTGGGGCACGAAGATCCCCCGCTCGCCACCGTCGTCCTCCGCCTGCGCCTGGGCAACGTCGAGGTCGAGGGCGACGCCCTCCTGGTCGGCCTGGAGGAGGATGGGCTTGGCCAGGGCAAGGCTGGCCAGAAGCCACGCGAGGAGGCAGGACAGGGCGGCCGCGGCGGCGCGCCGCAGGGTCGAGCGGGGGCGCATGAGGTGTCTCCTTCCGGCTACCGTTGGTAGATGGGAAGCAGGTTGTAATTGATCTCCAGCGAGAGCAGCGAGAAGGCCGTGGCGCAGACCACGCCGCCGCTGCTCCCCCGGTCGGCCCAGGAGCCGTCCGGGGCCTGGAGGCTGATCAGCATGGGCGTCATCGTGCTGTTCCAGTGCCGCCAGTACTTGCCGCCTGCCTGGAACATGGCCTGGGAGCCGTAGTAGCAGCCGTAGTGGAAGTAGCCGGAGTAGCCGAAGCCGCCCCCGCCCGCGAGCATCAGGTTGGCGGTGGCCTTGGCCTCGGGGGAGCGATAGGCGCCGGAGAGGCTGAGAACGAGGAGGCCGATGCCGCTGCGTGCGGGGCTGGGGCTGTCGGCCCCCGTGTAGCCGAAGCCGCCCCCGGGGCAGAAGCAGCTCTTGTAGAAGGCGACGCCGCGTTGGATGGTGGAGATGGGCACCTCGATGCCGGCGTTGGCCGCGGCGCGCAGCCCCATCATCTGCGCGCCGGACACCGTGGTGTCGGCGTCGGCCGAGTTCACGCTGTAGCGCCAGCCGCCGAGGCGGTTCTGGGAGCTGACGAGGAGGCCCGTGGCCTTCTTGAGGGCGGGGCCGATGCGGGGGTCGTCAATCATCCCGTACACTTCCCCGAGCGCGAGCAGGGCGAAGCCGTGGCTGTACATGGGGCTGCCGCTCTGGCCGGAGAGCAGGCCGTTGGCCTGCTGGCCCTTGACGATGTAGTCCACGCAACGGCGGATGACGGAGCCGTATTTCCCCTCGTCCGGCAGCTCGCCGTGGGCGAGGAACGCGAGCATGCACAGGCCCACCACCCCGCTCACCTGGCCGTAGGAGTCGGGCCAGGAGCCGTCGGGCTTCTGGGTGCGGGCCAGGTAGTCGAGGCCGCGGGTCACGGCGCGCTCGAGCTCGGGCGTCACCTTGCAGTCCTCGCCGGCGAGGACCGAGGGGGCGCACAGGAGCGCGAGCATCAGGCCAATGGGACGTATGGGACCCATGGGACGAATGGGACCCATTTGTCCTATCTGTCCTATCTGTCCTATCCTCACCGAATCGGTTCCTTGCGCAGGCGGTCGAAGTAGGAGTTGAGCAGGTCGCGGTACTGGGCTGGGAAGCCGCCCTCGAAGGCGGCGCCGAGTTGCTCGTCGAAGCGCGAGCGGATGCGGCGCCAGTCCTCGCCCTTCGCCTCGTTGGGGTTGGTGGGCATGATCGGCGCATTGGTGCCGCCGTCGAAGCCGCCGCCGGCGCCGCCCATCATCTGCATCATGGCTTGTGCCCGTGCCCCCATCATCCCACCCATGGCCCCGCCCATGCCGCCGCCCTGGGCGTCCTGGAGGAGCTTCTCGAGGAGGGCGAGGGCCATGCGCTGCACCTCGCGGGTCTCCTTGCCCGTGTCGGCGCCGCCGAGGGCGATGCGGCTGAGGTCCATCTTCTCCGCCGACTTGTTGACGAGGGCGGCCGCGGGAGGGAACTGGGCGAGGAGCTTCTCGAGCTTCTTGGCGTCCACGTGCACCCGGCTCTGCCGCTTGGTGAGGGCGGCGGTCTGCGCGTCGAATGCCTCGGCCTCCCGGGCTCGGAGGACCTCGGCCTGGAGTGTGCCGCTGTTGACGCGCTTCTGGCCGACGAGGCAGCGCTGGAGCAGGAGGAGGGCGCGCATCATCTGGGCGCTCATCGCCGCCTGTTGCATCTGTTGCATCTCTTGGGTGAGGCGCTCGCGGGCGTCCTCGAGGAGGGCGAGGGCCCGCTTGCCGTGCTCGAGGCCCTCGGGGAGGGCCTTGGCGTAGAGGTCGGTCGCCCCTTCGCCCATCTCCTTCGAGGCGGCGTCGAGCTTCGCGGCCGCCTGGGAGCGGAACATGGCGATCTCGTTGGCGAGCCAGTGCAGGGCGCTGGCCTGCTCGGAGACGTCGCGTTGGAGCACCGCCTGGTCGCTGCCCAGCTCGGCGGGGCGTTTGGCCTTCTCGACCTTCTTGATGGCCGACTCGATGCCGGCGTTGATGGCCTTCTGGCGGCGGATGAACTCCTCAAGCTCCTTCATGAAGGCTTCGAGCTCCTCGCTGCGGCGTCGCAGGATGTCGGCCACCGCGAGGAGCGAGTTGGTCACCTTCTGTTGCTCCGGGATTTGCGAGAAGAGGGCGTTCTCGCCGAGGCGGCGGGCGATGCTGGCGGCCCTGTCGGAGACCTTCTCCTCGTCGAGCTTGGACTTGGCCTCTTCGGCGGTGGCGGCGTCGCTGGGGTTCGAGAAGGCGAGGGCGCCGGCGGCCTTCTCGATCTCCTTGCCGAGGTTGTCCACGCCCTCCTTGATCGAGCCTTGGGTGGTGGTGATGCGCTGGAGCCTGCGCCTCTGCTCGTCGGTCATGTCCTTGGGGTCGGTGCCGAGGGTCTCCCTGGCGAGTGGGACCAGGTTGTCCTTGATCTCGCGCTGGCGGGCGGCGAGGGCCTCGGCCTCGGCGGCGAGTTTTTCGAGGAGGCCGCGGCGCTGCATGCGCTCGGCGAGCTGCGCGAGCTGCTCGAGGCGGCGGGCCGCCTCCTGGGTCTCGCCCTGGGCGACGCGGAGCGGGGAGGGCTCGCCCTGCTGGTTCTGCTGGGCCTGGGCCGCCTTCGCGAGCTGGTCGGCCGCGTGCTGCATCTGGGTGTCGGCGGTCTGGCGCACGCCGCGCCCGAGCTGGTCCATCTGGGCGAGCATTTCGGTGGGCGTTGCGGGGTTGCGGGTCATTTCGGGGATGAGGCGTTCGAGCTTGCGGGCGAGGTGCTCGGTGGCGCGGGTCTCCTCGGCCTGGCGCTCGTGGGCCTGGCGTGCGCCCTCGCGGGCCTCGGTGTCCTTCGCCTCCTTGCCGCCCTTCTCGGGCTCGCCGCCTTTGTCGGCTTCCTTGCCCTTGGCGGCCGGTTCCTTGGCCTCGCGGTCGGCGGCCTCCTGGGCGCTGGCGAGGCGGTCGGCCTGGGCGCTCTGCGCGCGTTGCGTGGCCGCGCGGCGCATCATCTCGAGCTGGAGCTCCTTCAGGCGGCTCAGGATGCGTTCGAGGTGCTCGAGCTCGCTGAGGACCGCGATGCGGTAGACGGGCGACGAGCCGCGCCGGAGCACGGCGTCGTCGGCATAGTCGGCGGCCTCCGCCTTGTACTCGAGCACGTCGCCCGGGACAAGGCCGAGCTGGTCCACGACGATCTCCTCGGCCGCGGAAAGCTCGGCGACGGCGGGCCCGCCCTCCTTGAGCTGGCGCCGCTGCCAGCGCTCCGAGGTGTCGGCACCCTCGGTGCCTTTGATGACGCGGTGCGCGAACACGAGGCCGCGGATGCCGAACTCGTCGCGCGCGGCCAGCTCTACGGGCACCTTCTCGCCCGGCAGCACGAGCAGGTCATGGCCCGGCTTCGCGACGCTCACCACGGGCACCCGGTCGGGCGAGACCTTGATCGCGAGCGTCTCCGGCGAGCGATTCGTCAGGCCGTAGCCGTCGCACAGCGTGATCGTGCACTCGCCGCTCCCCCTGGGGCGGAAGGGCTTGGACGCGAGCACGCCCGCGCGATCACGGGCCAGGGGGATAGCCTGGTCGCCGACACGCAGCTCGCCCGTGCACTGGAACTGCGGCTCCGGGCCGCGGACGACAGGGATGCACCTGACCACGACCTCGGTGCCCTCGACGATCTGGAGGCTGCCCTCGATCGCCTCGATGGTGCGCTGGAGCCCGCCCGCGTAGCTGGGGAGGGTGAGGACGGCGCCCTTCTTGCTCAGCGACGGCGGGGGCACGACACGGATGCGGTGCCAGGGCGACAGCGCGTCGCCCGCTGAAGCGCGGTACGACAGGTCCTTGAACAGAGGCCCCGTGTTCCACCGCGCGGCCCCCGCCTCGCAGGGGAGGCGGAGGCTGATCCGGTCGGACGCCTCGGCCCCGTCGCCCTTCGACCCATCCAGCCGGGCGCTTGTGGCGAGCTGGCCCGACGTGGCGATGACGATGTCCACTGCATCGCCCACGCGCACCACGCGATCTCCTGGCTGCACCGACAGATTCGTGTAGGAGAAGTAGGGCACGCCGGCGGCAGGACTGAAGAGCCGCGCCAGGGCGTTGCGGATGGCCTCGGGGCGAATCTGGTAGGCGGCGAAGAGGATGGCGAGCAGGGCCAGCACGATGGCCCCCGCCTTCAGCAGGGGGCGGAACGGCACGGCGGCCCGATAGTCCACCGAGCGGGACCGCTCGGTGATCTGGTGCAAGGCCGACTGGACGAGGCCGTGCGAGATCCCCTGCTCGTCGAAGCCCTCGGAGCTGAGCTCGACCGCGGTGACGAGGTCCTCCTCGACTTTGGGGAAGTGGTGTCCGAGGCGGGCCGCCGTGTCCTGGTCGCGCATCCGCCGCATGGCGGGCCACACCACCCAGCGGGCCAGGCACACAGCACAGGCCGCCAGGACGACGCCCAGCGCGACCGTGCGCGGCAGGGGCGAGAGGCGGAACAGCCGGTCCGCGGCGATCGCCGCGCCCACGGTGCAGAACAGCACCGCCAGGGTGATGAACAGCCCCGTGTGGGTGTAGATCAGGCGCCAGCGGCGGCGGTAGCCGTCAATCAGCCGCCGCAGGACATTCGGCAGACGCGGTCGGGCGTGTGTGCTCATGCCAACCCACTCCTCTTGCGAATGAGCCAGGCCGCCCCGAGCAGCAGGGCCAACACCGAGTAATAGAGCCAATGACGGCAGGGCGAGTACTCCGCCGTCAGCAGGCGCCGCTCCACGCTCCCCGCCAGCAGGCTGGGCAGCCGGTCGCTCTCATCTATTCTAAGATACTGCCCTCGGCTCGCTAATGCAATAGAATTCAGGGAACTCATGTCCTGGGCGAGGAACTTCTTCTCGAGGTCGGCGCGCAGCACGGTGAGCGTGGCGGCGGAGGCGAGCGGCTCGTCGCCGTAGGCGGCGACGATGGGCCGCAGGGTGTACTTGCCGGGCTTCTGCGGCTTGAAGGTGGCCCGGTAGATGCCCCAGCCCCCCGGCGCGGGAGCCAGGGCCAGCCGCTGCGACGCGCCGTCCTCGGCCTCGACCCGCGCCCACACGCGCGCGTTCTCGAGCGGAAAGCCGTCGGGGGCCAGGCAGTATGCCTCGATCTCCACCGCCTCGCCCGAATCGCACTCCGCGCGGTCGAGCGACAGGCGGGCCCGCGGGTCGCCCTCGGCGAACTGGCGTTTGACCATCCAGCGCACCGTCTGCGCCCAGAAGCGGTAGTGGTACTTGTCGCCCACCTCCTGGCGCCAGCGCCAGGTCTCCTCGATGCCGCAGAACATCACCTTGCCTGCCCCGACGCGCTGGACGGCGAGCAGCGGGAGCTTCGACGGCCCGGCGAGGCGATAGGGGTGCACGACGAGCGCCGTGGCCCCGCGCTGCAAGCCGCCGACGCTGGCCGACCAGCGGACCTTGGGGAGCCGCGACCACAGGGCGTCGTTCTCCTGCGGGTCGGCGGCAAGGCGGGTGACCAGGTGGCCGGCGCCGTCCTGAGTGAGCTCGACGCTGAAGGGCTCGCCCCGCCCGTCGCCCAGCGCGCCCTCGATGGCCACGGGCAGGATGCCTGCGAGGGGGGTGCCCAGCAAGCCGCGGCAGTTGTGGCGCCGGCCCGCAATCACGAGGAGTCCGCTGCCCCGGGCCTTCACCAGCTCGACCAACTCCTTCAGGAAGTCGTCGGGGAGGTGCTCGCGCGCGATGTCGCCCAGGATCACCAGGTCGTAGTCGGCCATCTGCTGTTTCTGCGTGGGCAGGGCCTCCAGGTAGCCCTCGCCCTTGATGGGGCCCAGGCCGGGCCGCAGCAGGCACACCGTGAGCTGCACCGCGGGGTCGCGCTCGAAGACGTTGCGCAGGAACCGGAACTCCCAGCGCGGCTCGGCGTCGGCCAGCAGAACGCGTATCTTGCGCTCCGCCACCTCGATGCTGGCGCGGGCCACGTTGTTCGACGCGTCCTGCTCGCCCTCCTGCCTGGGCACTCGCACGGTGAACGAGCGAAGGCCGGGCGTGTCGGGAATGAACGAGAAGCTGACCGTCACGGGCCGGCCCGAGGGCAGGGTGACCACCTGCTTCTCGGCGAGGACATCGGCCCCGCTGGCGAGCTGGACGGTGAGGCGGGCGGCGCCCATGCCGCTGGTGGCGACCTCGGCGGCCAGGAGCACCTCGTCGCCCAGAAGGGCGCTCCTGGGCGCACGCAGGGCAGTCACCGCGGCATCCCGCGGCGGGCTGGGGTTGCCGATGCCGACCGCGAAGATCGGGATGTTCATGCGACCGAGGACCCGCGCGATCTCGGACGGGTCGCGCCCCGTGTTCCACGCGCCGTCGCTGAGGAGCACGATCGCCCGCGGGCGCACGCCGCCGGCCCCGCGGGCCGCCTCGTCGAGCGCCTCGCCGAGAGCCGTCACGTAGCCTTCAGGGTTCACCTCGAACGGCGGCGTGTCCGCCGCGAGCGGCAAGGCGTCGAGGGCGCCCGCGAAGCGCCAGCCGGCCACGTCGAAGCTCTCCCGCACCGTGGCGAGCCAGCCTTGGGGGCCGGGGTCGAGGAGCAGCCGCGCCACGTCCCGGCGCGTCACCTCGCGCGGCCCCGCGGGGGCCGCCGGGTCGCCCTTCGTGCCCAGCCGCTCCACAAGGCGGCCAGCATAGGTGTCCGCCAGCAACATGCTGCGAGAGCCGTCCACCAGCACGGTGCACAGCGGCTTGTGCGGGTCGGGCCACGTGCGGATGATCTTCGGGCTGAGGACGATGCCTGTGAGCAGGAGCGCCGCAACGACTACGAGGGCCAGGATGCCGCGGCGCACGAGCGGCCTGAGGTGGCCGGCATCGCGGCGCAGGAACACGACGACCACGCCCAGCACGACCAGTGCGGCCGCGGCGACCGCCCACGGCGGCAACGGGCAATCGAAGACCAGCTTCGTCGTGTTCATTCCTGCTTCCCCGCGGCGCTCGGGCGCCCCATCGTCCAGGCGAGGAGCACCTCGCCCAGGAGGAATGCCATCGCCAGCACGGCCAGGGGAAACGTCGAGGCTGCCGTCTGCCCCCCGGTCCCCTGGCCCAGGCTCGTCGCCCCGCCGTCCACGCTCAGATAGCTCACGGATGCCTGGGGCAGCAGGCCCTGGATCGTCGCGGCGTCCACGCGGTCAAGCTCGGACTCCTGGCTCGGCACGTTGAGGGCCGCGGTGGGCGGCGCGGCCTCGGAGTCCTCGGGCGCAACGGTGCCTGCCACCAGGCGGTAGATGCCTGCCAGCTCGGTGTCGGTGAACACCACGTCGCCCTCCTCGGGCCGCATGACGGGCAGGGCTCGCCGGTCGGGCGTGAGCATCAGGTGGGCGCCCGGCGGCAGCGCGAGCTTCAGCTCGGTGAACGTCGGCAGCGACAACGGCGCCGCGGCCTCCACCAGGTGGGTGTGCACCGCGCGGTGCAGCACCAGCAGGAAGGGAGGCGTGAAGGGGAAGCTCGAGAAGTCGGACTGGGCGGAGACGGCGAAGACGTAGACCTTGCCCCTGCCCATCTGCGTGCGGACGAGGAAGGGCTCTCCGCGTTCGGTGTGGATGAGCGTGTCGGCGGGCCGGCCCTGCGCGTCGAGGCGGTACAGCTTCGCCACGAGCACGCGGTCCAGCCCCTCGGCGGGGAGCGTGGCGACCACCGGGTGGGTAGGCGCGACCGCGCCGAGGGCGATCCGCTTCTCCCCCTCGGCCTCGATGAGCGACTGGAAGCGGATGCCGGGGAAGGCCGACTCGTTCCACGCCGCGGTATCCGTGTGGGACCCGGGGAACACGAGGGCCAAGCCGCCCGCGCTCACGTAGTCGCTCACGCGCGCCAGGGCCTCGGGGGCCAGGCGCGGCACGTCGGCGAGCACCACGGCCACGAACTTCGACAGATCGGTCCCGGCCAGCTCCTGCGACGGAATGGTCTGCACGGTGTAGAAGGACCGCTCGCCCAGCCGCGACTCGGGGGGCTGAAGGGCCAGCTTCACGAAGTCGCCCGCGCCCTCGAACGGCACCGACGACGGCGCGCCCTCCACAATCAGCACAGGGAACCTGGCCGCGGCGTTCAGGACGAAGTAGTGCTGGTCGTCGCCAGGCAGGGCGTCGGGGCTCAGCTCCAGCCGGCCCGCGTGCGAGCCGCTCTTGAGGGCCGGCAAGTGAAACACGACGTCGGCCTTGCCCGGCTCGCGGAACTCGTGCGTGCGCGCATCCACGCGCCGGCCGTCGAGGTAGAGGGCGACGTTTGCCACGGCGTGGCCCGCGCTCTTCGCCCGGAGCTCCACCGTCGCGGTCACGCGGGGCGAGTCGCCCTCGAGCACCACGGCGGGCGAGACCTTGAGCGCGGCGACGCACAGGTTGCTCTCCACGCCGGGGCTGAGGTCGGTGATCACGATCTGCGGCTTGCCTGCCTGCTGGAGGGCCTGGCGGACGAGTTGCCATTCGCCCGGCTCGTCGGCTCGCCAGCCGCTGGCCTGGAGGTCGGTGAGGAGCCAGATCGTGCCCCCGCCGCCGCTGCGCTCGAGGGATTCAGCAGCGGCGCGAAGGGCGCGCGGCACGTCGGCCCGGCCGCCCGTGAGACGGGCGTCCTTGAGCACCGCGGCCACGGCCGCGCGGTCCTGGAGCGGCTCGCGGAAGGGCGAGTGGTAGCTCTGCGTGAACGTGCCGCCCGTCGCCCGGGCGCCTCGAGGCAAATCGTCCAGCGTCTGCGCCACGATCTCCTTGCCGCGTTCGAAGGCCGAGCCGCCCGGCCCCGAGGCCGACATGCTGGCCGAGGCATCGAGGGCCACGGCCACCTGGCGGCTTCCCCCCAGCAGGGCGGCCAGGCCGCCCCGAAGGATGGGCTGAGCCAGGGCGCCGATGGCCGCCGCCAGAAGGAGGATGCGAAGCGCCATGAGCAGAAGCTGCTTCAGGCGGGCGCGGCGCACCGCCCGTCGCTCCATCGTCAGCAGGAAGTCGATCGCCGCCCACCGCACCCGCCGATAGCGAATCCTGTTCAGCAGGTGGATCAGGATCGGCAACGCGACCAGCGGCGCCAGCCAGAGGAGTTCGGGGTGGAGAAACTGCATACGCAACCCGTCGAAGTGATGGGACGAATGGGACCTATGGGACCCATGGGACCCCGATGGTCACGGTCCCACGTGTCCCATTCGTCCCATAGGTCCGATTCCTGTCTACCTTCGCCTCCCAAGGTACGCCGTGAGCGCCCGGTCAAAGGGGTCCGAGAGCTGCATTCGCGCGTAGTCAATGCCCTTTTCGGTGCACCCCTTGCGGAGGCGTTCGAGGAACTGAGCGAACCTGGCGCGGTAGCTCTCGGCCATCACGCGCGGGTCCACCACGATCTCCTCGCCCCGCTCGATGCCCTCGAAGAGGGTGATGCGGTCGTAGGGGAAGTCGATCTCGGCGTCGTCGAGGAGGTGCAGCACGATGACCTCGTGGCGCCGGTGCCGGAAGTGCTGGAGGCCGTGGAGCAGCTCCTCGACCTTGTCGAAGAAGTCGCTGATGACGATGACGAGGCTCCGCCGACGGATGCGCTCGGCGATCTCGTGGAGCACCGCCGCGATGTCCGTGTCCGCGCCAGGCTTCAGCCGCTCCAGGGCGTCCACGATGGCCGCAAAGTGCCGCGCGTTGCCGCGCGGGGGGATGAACCGGCGGACCGCGTTGTCGAAGACCACCAGCCCCGCCTGATCCCCCTGGCGGAGCATGAGGAGCGACAGGCAGGCCGCCAGCCCCGCCCCGTAGTCCAGCCGAGTCTCCCGCGCCGTCGTGAAGTCCATCGAGCCGCTCGCGTCCAGCAGGATGTAGCAGCTCAGGTTCGTCTCGGCCTCGAACTGCTTGATGAAGAACCGGTCGGTGCGGGCCAGCACCCGCCAGTCAATGTAGCGCGGGTCGTCGCCGGGCGAGTACTCGCGGAACTCGGCGAACTCCACGTTGAAGCCGTGGTAGGGGCTCTTGTGGATGCCCGAGTAGTAGCCCTCGACCGCCTGGCGCGCCCGCAGCTCCAGCCGGCTGATCTTGGCGACGGCTCTTCGATCAATCTCTCGTTCTTTGCTTGCAGGCACAGGCAAAGCCCCGTGTGGTGTCGTGGTGTGGCCCGGACTCGTGACGCGTGACGCGTGAGAGGACAAGAGCGGGGCTTGCTCCTCTCCGTCTTGTCACGCGTCACGCGTCACGAGTCATGTCCTATGCTCCCGCCTCAATCGCCGGCACCTCGCTGAGCAGGCGGGCCACCACGTCGTCGGACGTGATGCCTTCGGCCTCGGCGTTGAAGTTCAGCAGCACCCGATGCCGCAGCACGGGGGCGGCCACGGCCTTCACGTCCTCGACCGAGGCGTAGCCGCGCCCGAGCAGGATCGAGCGGGCCTTGGCGCCCAGGATGAGATACTGCGAGGCCCGCGGCCCCGCGCCCCAGGCCACCCACTCGCGCACGTAGTCCGGCGCGTCCGCCTCCTTCTTCCGCGTCCTGCGCACCAGCGTCACGGCATAGCGGTACACGTGGTCCGGCACGGGGATGCGGTAGACGAGGTCCTGGAGCTTGACGATGTCCTCGCCCGTGAGCACGTGTTTCACCTGGGGATCGCGCAGCGTGGTGGTGCGGCGCACGACCTCGATCTCCTCGTCGAAGCTCGGGTAGTCCACGCGCACGTGGAACATGAAGCGGTCGAGCTGCGCCTCGGGCAGGGGATAGGTGCCTTCCTGCTCGATGGGGTTCTGCGTGGCGAGCACCAGGAACGGCTCGCGCAGGTAGTATTCCTTGCCACCGGCGGTGACGCGGTGCTCCTGCATCGCCTCGAGGAGCGCCGCTTGCGTCTTCGGCGGCGTGCGGTTGATCTCGTCCGCCAGCACGATGTTGGCGAACAGCGGGCCGTGGACGAACTCGAACGCCCGATGCCCCGTCGTCTTGTCCTCACGCAGGATCTCCGTGCCGATGATGTCCGACGGCATGAGGTCGGGCGTGAACTGGATGCGGTGGAACTGGAGTGACAGCACGCGGGCCAGCGTGCGCACCAGCAGCGTCTTGGCCAGGCCGGGCACGCCCTCGAGCAGGCAGTGGCCCCGCGAGAACATGGCGAGGAGCACCTCCTCGACCACCTGGTCCTGGCCCACGATGATGTGGCGGATCTCCTCGCGGAGCTGCGCGCACGCGCCGCGGAACCGCTCCAGCTCCTGCACGTCCTGGTCTGGGGTCGCCTCGGCCTTCGCTTCCACGGCTTCTGCCATCGTGGGCTCCTTCGGCAGGTGGGGGTTCACTTTGACCCCGTATTATTGCAGCACTAGGGTTTAGACGCAAACACCGGCGGGGAGTTCCGTCGCCCGGCGGGATTCCCCCGGGCGGCTCAGCCTAGCCCTTCAGCGCCCCAAACGTCAGCCCCCGCACGATATACCGCTGCGCCAGCAGCGCCAGCACCACCGGCGGCGTCATCGCAATGAGCGTGCGCACGGCCACGAACCAGAATTGCACGCCCCGCGTGTCCGCCCCGCCCGCCATGTGCACCGGGATGACCTTGGCGTTCAGCGAGCCGATCATCAGGGCGAACAGGAACTCGTTCCAGGTGAACGCGATGACGATGAGCACGGCGGCGACCAGGCTCGGCGCGGCCAGCGGCAGGCAGATCCGCAGGAAGATCGTCCCGTGGCTCGCGCCGTCCACCATTGCCGCCTCCTCGAGCTCGACGGGCAGGTCGAGAAACGCCTGCCGCATGACCACCACGACCAGGGGCAGGCAGAACGTCACGTTCAGCAGCACCAGCCCCGTCCGCGTGTCCAGCAGCCCCAGCCATCGAATCATCAGGAACAGCGGGATCGCCGTCGCCACCGGCGGCAGCACCCGCTGCGAGAGAAACCACAGCGTGATGTCCTGGTTCGACGGCCTGCGGAACTTGAACCGAGCGATGGCATAGGCGGCCGGCGTGCCCACCACGAGCACCACCACGGCCGTCGCCACCGCCACGACCAGGCTGTTCGCCAGCGCCTTCTGCGTCTCGCCCGTCGCCAGCTCCGTCCGCCAGTTCGCCAGCGTCGGCTTGTACTGCACGAACGGCACCCCGAGGCCCGTCACGGTGAACGTCTCGCGCGGGTCGCGCACGCTCAGGCTGATCGCCCAGTAGAACGGCAGGAACACCACGGCTGCGACCGCGATCGCCAGCAGCGACCACCCCGCCCGAGCCACGTGCCGCCGCTTCCGCCGCCGAGCCGCCCCCATCGGGCTTCCCCCTACTGATACGCCTGCCGAATCCGCTTGAACAGCACGAGGATGATCCCCGTGACCAGCAGGAACAGGATGATCGAGATGCTCGACGAGTAGCCGAAGTTGAAGAACCGCATCCCCACCCGATACGCATACATCGAGAGCACCTGCGTCGCCGTGCCCGGGCCGCCCGTCGTGAGCGTGAACGGAATGTCGAACACCTTGAACGCCTCGGTGATCCGCAACAGCAGCACGAGCACGATCGTGGGCTTCAGCACCGGGAACGTGATGTGGCGGAACACGGTCCAGCCCCGCCTCGTCTCGAGCGCCGCCGCCTCATAGTAGTCGGCCGGGATGCCCTGAAGCGCCGCCAGGAAGATCAGAAAGCAAAACGGCGTCCACTGCCAGATGTCCACCAGGATCACCGACGCCAGCGCCCAGTGCGGGTGCGACAGCCACGGCACCTTGAGGCCCAGCAGGCCGTTGATCAGGCCCCCCTCCTCGTAGAAGATCGTCACGAAGAGAAACCCCACGGCGATGGGCGTCGCGAACAGCGGCGCCGTCACCAGCGTCCGCAGCAGCCCGCGCATCGGCAGCGCGCGGTTGAACAGCAGCGCCAGCGCGATCCCCAGGACGAGCTGCACCGTGACCCCGCACACCACGAAGATGAGCGTCACGGCCAGCGAGTTCAGCGCCCGCTCATCCGCGAAGAAGTGGCGGAAGTTCGCCAGGCCCACGAACTCGTCGGCCGCCCCCATCTTCACATTGTAGAGCGACAGCCGCAGGCCGTACAGCAGCGGGAAGATCGTGAAGCACAGCACCCACACCACCGCGGGCAGCAGGAACACCAGTTTCGTCCGTCGCTCGTGCCGCATGCCCCTAGTCCTCGGAGTTCCGCACAGCATACGCCCGGCGTTCCGAGGGCGCAAGTGGCGATTTCCGCACGCGATGCCCGTTCGCCGGCGCTTCTCACCGGCCGAGGCGCCGGTAGCGACGCACGCCCCCCTCTTGTCATGCTGAGCTTGCCGAAGTACCTTTCAGGGGAGTGAGCTACGGCAACAGGGCGTGTGCTCTCTTGCCGTGGTTCACTCCGTTGAGAGGTCCCCGACTTCGCGGAGCCTGCCCTGAGCGAAGCCGAAGGGCTCCGCTCGGAATGACATAGTTCTGAGCGCGCGTCCGGGCCAGGCTGGTGAGAAATGCCCGTTCGTAGTGCGGCCTTCAGGCCGTATCTTCTCTTGGAGCACGCGCGGGTCGGCTTTGCCCTTGCATTGTGGGCGGGGCGTCCCTGCCCCGCGTCCTCTTTCCGGCGAACGGTGGAGAAGACGCGCGGGGCACGGAGGCCCCGCCCACAATGAGAATCAGAACTTGATGATGCCCTTCTTCCTCAGCTCCAGCGCCTTCTCCAGCACCTCGATCATCTCGGGCGTATACCGGCACCCAATATCCCCCCCATCGCTCGCCTTCCCGCGGCACGGGCTGGTCGGCTTCAGACGATAGTCGAAGTTCGCCGGGTCGCGGAACTGAGGATCAGCGCTGAAACAAGACCGGCCAGGCTTCGCGAGCGACTTGTAGCCGCTCTTGCCGTGGTACACGTCGCACCAGTCCACCCGTGTACCCTCTCTGACGGAGTCCACCCGGCCGGTTATGGAGTTGAGGAGCACGTTGGGCTCCTGTGCGAACTGCGCCGAGCCAGTGACTGTGCAAAACCGCATCTCGCAAGGGGCGCTCGCCTGAACTGAGGGCGCGACTATGTTGTCGAGCCGGGCCCTCGCGCTTGCCTCGACCATCATCTGCAGGCAGAGAGAGTCGCGGATCTCAGTCGGCCCGCGAAGACTGACGATCCCGACAAGCACGGAGTCTTCGACAGTACACTCCACGCCTTCGACCGTCTCAAGACTGAAGAAGCTACCGGCCGCGTATGCGATCAGGGAGTACATTCGAAATGATCCGGCTGCTCCGGCGAGAGCTCCCCGTCCGAGCGGCTTACTGCCGTGCCCCTGACTGTACCGGGCGATCAGATGTCCCACGGACACGTCCCGCGCTGCGGCTGTTACGGGAATGGGCCCGATCTTCTCAAAGGCCAGGTCAAGCACAGGCCAACACGCGTTACCGCCTCTGAGAGTCAATCCCTGCTTGGCGATCCTCACCCCAGCGTATGTGGCGCTGTCCTGGATCTCGATCAGGCTGTTCGGGGGTGCCGCATCAATGGCGGCTTGGATGGTCTTGAAATCGCCCTTGCCGTCCTGGCGGACGGTGAGGAACTTGCCGAGGGTTTCGGTGGCTTTGAGCATTTCGGCGAAGGCGGGCTTGCGGGTCGCGTCGGTGACAGGGCGGGTCTTTGGATAGTCGGTCTTGAGCTTCTCGATCAGGGGTTTGAGGTCGAAGAGTTCTTTCTTCTCGAAGAGTTTCACGGCCTCGGCGTAGAGCTTCTCGGCTTCGGATTCGGCGATGCCGGCCTTGGCGGCGGCGAGGGCAGCGGCCACGTCGTCCTTGTGGGCGGCGAGCCAGGGGGACTTTTCATATTTCTTCTCAATGGCGGCCAGGGCGGACTCGGCGGCGGAGAAGTCCTTCTTGTCGAGAAGGGCATTGGCGGAGGCAAAGGCGGCCGCGGCCAGGGGGTCAAGATAGCGGTCTATCGCGGCGCCCAATGCCTTGGCCTTGTGGAAGAATGCCTCGGCGGCCGCAGGATCGCGGGGCAGAGACGCCCCGCCCACAGAGAGGAGGAAGATGCCCGCCGCGAGGTGGTCGTCCGCGCTGTCGGAGTCCACCGTGAGACTGAGGAGCCGTTGCACGGAGCGGGCACTCAGTTCGGGCCATTCGTGGCTCTCGGTCTTGCCGGTCTCGAACTGGGCGGTGATGGCCTTGTCGTCGGCCTTCACCAGGTCGGCGTTGATGCCAGGGATGAGGAGGGAGCCCTTGCGCAGCTTGGGCGTGGCCGTGTTGATCCGCTCGATCATCTTGAGCTTGAGCTTGCCCAATCGCTCCAGCTCGTCGCGGCGAGTGGCGAGGCGGGAGGAAAACGGTGTCAGGTGTTCGGTGTTGGGGGTTGGGGGTAAGAGCTTGGAGAGGGCTTCAAGGGCGGCGGCGAAGTCCCAGCGGGCCACCAGGGCCTCGACGGGCTTCATTGCCTCGGCGAATCTCGCCTCGGCCTCTGCTCGCCGCCGCGCTTCCGCCTGCCGCTGTCTTTCCTCTTGTTCTTTCTTCTTGGCGTCCTCATCTTCCTTGGCGGTCGTTTTCGGCGCTGGCTTTGGTTCTTCTTTCTTCGGCTCGGGCTTCGGCGGTTCTTCCTTCTTGGGCTCTGGCTTCGGAGGCGCGGCCTGCGGGTCGAGGATCGAGGTGACCTTGGCCTGGAGGGTCTCGATCTCGGCGCGCTTCGCGGCGTAGAAGGCGGTGCTGCCATACTTGGTGTGCAGCCGGTCGAGGTAGGCCTGGGCCTGGTCCCAGTTGAGGCGCGCCGCCATCGCCTGCGCGTTGCGTAAGACGATCTCGG
>Ga0307380_10001192_pt1 | contig 39060 bp, 34 predicted proteins | sample UN3MG_FD_202239 | JGI IMG/M metagenome (GOLD analysis project Ga0307380, IMG submission 202239) | Soil microbial communities from Risofladan, Vaasa, Finland - UN-3 | ecosystem: Environmental > Terrestrial > Soil > Coastal area > Acid sulfate soil | place: Finland: Risofladan, Vaasa | collected...
CCGTCGACGACGACCTGGTCGATCGGGTCGAGTCGTTCCGTGGAGTGCACCACGAACGGCATCACCGTTGGTCGCCGCCGTCGCTCGACGGTGAATTCGACCGCGTGCGGGCGGGCTCGATCGAAGCCGTGGAGTGCGGCGGCGGCCTCGAAGCTGACCCAGCTGCGCTCGCCGAGGCACAGCAGCCCGCACCTGAGCCGCCGGCGGTGAGTGTCCGGGGCGCCTCGTACTGCATAGACACGGGGAGCCACTCGGAACATCCATCCGTCGGCGACGAGGCGGCGCTGCGTCCATGGCGTGACCCCGCGAGATCGAAGTTGTTCGATCGTGATCAGACCGTCCTGGGTGGCGGCGAGGTCGTTGACGGCCGAGGTGAGCTTCATGACGCAACAGTGGGCACCAACGATTTCGAACGGGAACCCACGTTTGCGTCGAGCTTCCTGTGGCACGTCCCTCGAAAACTCTGACGCAAACGTGGGGGACCGCGAGCAGCTCCCGTTTGCGTCGACATACCTGCGGTCCGTCCCACCGGAACCTTGCCGCAAACGTGGTGGGTGCGCAGGCGTCAGATGCGGCGCTGTGCGGGGGGATGGCCGAGGATGTCGGTCATCACGTCGCGGGCTTCGGCCTTGCGGTCCTCGGTGACGAACACTCTCGCCATCGGCTCACGACTGTTCATGTAGGGATTGAGGTTGTAGTCATCGGTGGTGACCGCCGGGATGCCCTGGGCGTTCAACTCGCCGACGATCATCGGCGCCATCCACTGCGGTATCCACCCGGCTTCCACCGTGCGATCAGGGTTCGGCGCCTTGGGCTCATGCTTGCCGAACACCCAGTGCCAGGCGCTACGGAACGTGGGCATCGTGGAGCTCTCTCGATCGGGATCGCGGCGTTTCCGCTCGGTGAACTGACTGTACGAGCAGCACAGGGGCCTTGTCCACGCGTCGGCTGATCGTTAGTGTCACGCGGAGAGCCGACCGACTGCGCCGGACCGCCGACGAACACCAGGGGACCCAATGGCCAACATCATCAAAGCGGCGTTGCTGCAGACCGACTGGACCGGCGACAAGGAGTCGATGATCGTCAAGCACGAGGAAGCCGCCCGTGAGGCAGCGGCCCAGGGTGCGCAGATCATGTGTTTCCAGGAGCTCTTCTACGGCCCGTACTTCTGCCAGGTACAGGAGGCCGAGTACTACGACTACACCGAGTACATCCCCGACGGACCCACCACGAAGCGATTTCAGACGCTGGCGGCGGAACTCAACATGGTGATGGTCCTGCCGATGTACGAGATCGAGCAGCCCGGCGTGTACTACAACACCGCTGCGGTGATCGACGCCGACGGCACCTATCTCGGCAAGTACCGCAAGCAGCACATCCCTCAGGTCAAGGGCTTCTGGGAGAAGTTCTACTTCCGGCCCGGCAACGGTGGCTACCCGGTCTTCGACACCGCGGTCGGCAGGGTCGGCGTCTACATCTGCTACGACCGCCACTTCCCCGAGGGCTGGCGTGCGCTCGGGCTCAATGGTGCCGAGATCGTGTTCAACCCGTCGGCGACCCACCGTGGCCTGAGCGAGTACCTCTGGTCGATCGAGCAGCCCGCCGCGGCGGTCGCCAACATGTACTACGTCGGTGCGATCAATCGAGTCGGCATCGAACCGCTCGGGGAGAACGACTTCTACGGCCAGAGCTATTTCGTCGATCCGCGCGGCCAGTACGTCGGCGACAAGGGCGATGCCTACGAGCCGGAGTTGATCGTTCGGGAACTCGACATGGATCGCGTCAAAGAGGTCCGCGACGGCTGGGCCTTCTACCGCGATCGTCGCCCCGATGCATACGGCGAACTGGTGGAGGGCTGATCATGGCGGTCACGTTGATTTCCGGAGGCACGGTCATCTCGGCGGTTGGCCGACGGTTGGCCGACGTGTTGATCGACGGCGAGAAGGTCGCCGCAATCCTCGCTCCCGGGCAGGCCGCTGCGATGGGTGTGAATCCTGACCGCACGATCGACGCCACCGACAAGTACGTCGTGCCGGGCGGTGTTGACGTCCACACGCACATGCAGCTTCCGTTCGGTGGCACCGAGGCGTCTGACACGTTCGAGACCGGGACCCGGGCAGCAGCGTGGGGCGGCGTCACGACGATCGTCGACTTCGCCGTCCAGAAAACGGGCGAGAGCGTCCAGGAGACGTTGTCCGCATGGCACGACAAGGCGGCCGGGCAATGCGCCATCGACTATGGCTTCCACCAGATCATCGGCGGCGTCGACGAAGAATCGTTGAAGGCCATGACCTACCTCGTCGACAACGAGGGCATCACCAGCTTCAAGATGTTCATGGCCTACCCGGGCGTCTTCTACTCGGACGATGGCCAGATCCTGCGGGCGATGCAGAACGCGTCGGAGTCCGGAGCGATGATCATGATGCACGCCGAGAACGGCATCGCGATCGACGTGCTCGTCGCACAGGCGCTGGCCCGAGGCGAGACCGACCCGAGATTCCACTCGCTCACCCGCCCGGCCGAGCTCGAATCCGAAGCCACTCACCGCGCCATCCAGCTGGCGAAGGTGGCCGGCAACGTGCCGCTGTACATCGTGCACATGTCGGCATCCGAAGCGCTCGAGGAAGTCGCCGCTGCGCAACACGCGGGAATGAACGTCTTCGCCGAGACGTGCCCGCAGTACCTCTACCTCACGCTCGAAGATCAACTCGCGCAGCCCGGATTCGAGGGCGCCAAGTGGGTCTGTTCGACGCCGCTTCGCACCAAGCACGCGCATCATCAGGCGGATCTCTGGAAGGGTCTGCGGATGAACGAGCTCGCCGTGGTCTCCACCGATCACTGCCCCTTCTGCATGAAGGATCAGAAGGAACTCGGGCTCGGGAACTTCTCGGCGATCCCGAACGGCATCGGCGGCGTCGAACACCGCATGGAGCTGATCTATCAGGGCGTCGTGGCCGGCGAACTGACGCTCGAGCGTTGGGTCGAGACCTGCTCGACGAGCCCTGCTCGCATGTTCGGCCTCGACACCAAGGGAGTGCTCGAGCCCGGTGCCGACGCTGACGTGCTCGTCTGGGATCCGAATCGGACCACGCGAATCGGTGTCAACGACAAACATCACATGAACATGGATCACAGCGCCTATGAGGGCTTCGAGATCGACGGCAAGGTCGACACGGTCATCAGCCGTGGCACAGTGGTCATCGAGAACGACACCTACGTAGGTACCAAAGGCCACGGCAAGTACGTCAAGCGCGGCCTGTCCACGTACCTCCACTGATTACATCGCGGGTCTGACCCCTGATGTAATCCATTCACGAATCGAGTGAACATGAAGACCATTTCGCATTGGATCGACGGACGAGTCGTCGAGTCGACCTCGGGCCGAAGCGCGGTCGTGTTCAACCCGGCGACGGGCGAGCAGAGCGCATCGGTCGATCTCGCATCGAGCGCAGAAGTCGACGCGGCCGTTGCCTCGGCGAAGGCCGCGTTCCCCGAGTGGCGCGCCACCTCGCTGTCGCGTCGAGCCGAAGTGATGTTCCGGATGCGCGAACTCGTCGACGCGAACCGCAAGGAGATCGCCTCACTCGTCACCGCCGAGCACGGCAAGGTGTTGTCCGACGCCATGGGCGAAGTTGCACGCGGTCTCGAGAACATCGAGTTCGCCTGTGGGATCCCGCAGCTGATCAAGGGCGACTACTCCGAGCAGGCAGCCGGCGGCGTCGACGTGTATTCGATCCGCCAGCCGCTCGGTGTGGTGGCCGGCATCACGCCGTTCAACTTCCCGGCGATGGTCCCGATGTGGATGTTCGCCAACGCACTCGCCTGCGGCAACACGTTCGTGCTCAAGCCGTCGGAGAAGGACCCGTCGGTCGCGCTGTTCCTGGCCGAACTGCTCGCCCAGGCCGGTCTGCCGGCCGGCTGCTTCAACGTGGTGCAGGGCGACAAGGTCGCCGTCGACGCCATCCTGGGCCACGACGACATCGCTGCGGTCAGCTTCGTCGGCTCGACGCCGATCGCCAAGTACATCTACGAGACCGGCACAGCGAACGGCAAACGCGTGCAGGCCCTTGGCGGAGCGAAGAACCACATGCTGGTGCTCGCCGACGCCGATGTCGACATGGCCGCCGACGCGGCAGTTGGTGCGGGCTACGGCTCGGCGGGGGAGCGCTGCATGGCGATCAGCGTCGTGCTCGCGGCTGACTCGATCGCCGACGACCTGGTGGCGAAGATCGCCGAGCGGATCCCGTCGATCAAGGTCGGCCCGGGCAACGAGCCCGACAACGAGATGGGCCCGCTGATCACCGCCGAACACCGCGACAAGGTGATGGGCTACGTGAACAATGCCCCCGAGGAGGGTGCCACGCTGGTGGTCGACGGCCGCGCAGGAGTGCCGTCGGAGGGGTACTTCCTCAACCCGACGTTGCTCGACAACGTCACGCCGGACATGGCCTGTTATCGCGACGAGATCTTCGGGCCCGTGTTGTCGGTGATGCGAGTCGCCGGCTACCAGGACGGCATCGACACGATCAACTCCAACCCGTACGCCAATGGCACGGCGATCTTCACTCGCGATGGCGGCGCAGCACGCCAGTTCCAGTTCGACGTGCAGGTCGGCATGGTCGGTATCAACGTGCCGGTACCGGTGCCCGTCAGCTACTACAGCTTCGGTGGCTGGAAATCGAGCCTGTTCGGCGACACGCACATGTACGGCCCCGAGGGCGTCAACTTCTACACGCAGGGCAAGGTCATCACGAGTCGATGGCCCGACCCGGCCACCAGCAGCGTCGATCTCGGATTCCCGGAGACGCGCTGATGGATATCGGGGTCGTACTCCAGACGACCCCGCCTGCGGCGCGGGTCGTCGACCTGGCCAAGCGGGCGGAGACCTACGGGTTCTCACACGTGTGGACGTTCGACTCGCACATCTTGTGGGAGGAGCCGTACGTCATCTACTCCAAGATCCTCGACGAGACTCGCAACGTCGTGGTCGGGCCGATGGTGACCAACCCGGCCACCCGCGACTGGACGGTCACGGCGTCGACGTACGCCACGCTCAATGAGATGTACGGCAACCGCACTGTCTGTGGCCTCGGCCGAGGCGACTCCGCGGTACGGGTCACCAACGGCAAGCCGACCACCCTCGCGACGATGCGCGAATCGATCGAGGTGATTCGTGAACTCGCGAACGGGCGCAGCGTCGACTACCAGGGCTCGACGATCACCCTGCCGTGGGCAGCGAAGAGCGAACTCGAAGTGTGGGGCGCCGGGTACGGGCCCAGGGCGCTCGCGCTCATCGGGGAGACCTGCGACGGGTTCATCCTGCAGCTCGCCGACCTCTCGATCGCCGAGTGGACGATCGGTGCGGTGCGGGCTGCGGCGAGCGACGCCGGCCGCAACCCCGACGACATCACGATCTGCGTTGCCGCTCCCGCCTATGTGGGCCCGACGGAGGATCTCGCCTACATGCGTGACCAGTGCCGCTGGTTCGGTGGGATGGTCGGCAACCACGTCGCCGACATCGTCGAGCGCTATGGCGACTCGGCGCCGGTGCCTGCCGCGCTGACCGACTACATCGCTGGCCGCGAGGCCTACGACTACAACCAGCACGGCCAGACCGGCAACATCCACACGACCTTTGTTCCCGATGAGATCATCGATCGCTTCTGCATCCTCGGCCCCGTCGAGGCGCAGCTCGAACGGCTCCATGCGCTCGCCGACCTCGGTGTCGACCAGTTCGCCATCTATCTCCAGCACGACGGCAAGGATCACACGCTGAGCCAGTACGGCGAGTACGTGATCCCTGCGCTGCGGGAACAGGCGCTGGCGCGTTCGTGATCTCACGCGGAGCGCGCCGGGCCGGACTCTTCGTTGTCGCACTCCTCTGCGTCGCCGCCCTGTGGGAGCTCTACAAGGTCGTTGGGCCGGAGGAGGGCGCTGAGGTCCTCGGGTGGCGGCTCGTCCCGCGGTCGAGCGACCGAGCCATGCCGCACACGTGGGAGATGGTGCAGCGGCTGTTCGACCCTGAGGTGCGAGGACGCAACACGCCGATCTGGGTTGCGGTACTCGGCTACAGCTGGTACACGTTTCGCATGGCCCTCGTCGGGCTGCTGCTCGGCGGCGTCTTCGGCGTCGGTCTCGCCATCGTGATGGCCAGGTTCAAGGTGCTCGAGCGAGGCCTGCTGCCCTATGTGATCGCCTCGCAGACGGTGCCGCTGATCGCACTGGCACCACAGGTCGCCGCGATCGGCGGGAACTGGGACCTACCGAAGTGGACCTGGGTCGCATCGCTCGGAGCGTTCCTCGCCTTCTTCCCGATCGCTGTGGCCACGCTGAAGGGGCTGGGGAACGCGCCGGCCACATCGCTGGAGCTGATGGACAGCTACGCCGCCGGCTGGTGGCGCACTCTGTTCAAGCTTCGACTGCCGGCCGCCGTGCCGACGATGGTCCCTGGCATGAAGTTGGCAGCAACCGCTGCGGTGATCGGTGTGATCGTGTCGGAGATCTCCACTGGCGTCAGAGGGATCGGCTTTGCCTCGTTGACCTATGGCCAGAAGGCGACGAGCGACCCGGCGCAGCTCTACACAGCGGTCTTCGGCGCGGCGTCGATCGGGCTCGTGATGTTCGGTCTCGTCGTCGGCATCGAGGCGATCGCCATGCGCAACCGACCGCGGGAGGCGGGAGCGTGAGTGCATTGGATTCGCTGTCGGCATCTGCGGCGGTTGTCGTCGACGGGGTGTCGATGGCATTCAATCCCGGTCGATCGAACCAGGTCGACGCGTTGGCCGACATCGACCTGTCGATCCATCGCGGCGATTTCGTCTCGTTGATCGGGCCGTCCGGTTGCGGCAAATCGACGCTGCTGCGCCTCATCGCCAATCTGATCGATCCAACCGCGGGCACCGTGCTCGTCAACGGCAAATCGGCCACGCAGTCTCGGCTCGATCAGGACTATGGGATGGCGTTCCAGCAGTCGGGTCTCTTCGAGTGGCGGACGGTCCGCAAGAACATCGAACTGCCACTGGAACTGAAGGGGTGGGACAAGGCGAAGCGACGGAAGCGGGCCGACGAGATGCTCGACCTCGTGCAGTTGGCCGACTTCGGTGCGCACATGCCGTGGCAGTTGTCGGGTGGCATGCAGCAGCGGGTGGCGATCGCCCGTGCGCTCGCTTCACATCCGCCGCTGTTGCTGATGGACGAGCCGTTCGGTGCGCTCGACGAGATGACCCGCGAACACATGCAGGCCGAACTCCTGCGGATCTGTGCGGCAGCGGAGACCACCGTGGTGTTCGTCACCCACTCGATTCCCGAAGCCGTGTATCTGTCGAACCGGGTGGTGGTGATGTCGCCTCGCCCCGGCCGAATCACCGAGATCGTCGACGTCGACCTGGGGTCGGATCGCGACGACGACACGCGCGAGGACGACCTGTTCTACAAGAAGATCACCGAGGTCCGCGAGGCGCTGCGCGGCGCCGAGGGCAAGGCCGATCACGGCAGTACCGGCGGCGCTCGTGGCGTGGAGGATCGATGAGGATCGTCAGGGCGGTCTGGCATGTGCTGGTGCCGCCGCTGATCGTCGGCGCGCTCTTCGTCGGCACCTGGGAGATCATCGTTCGGATCTTCGACATCCAGCCGTTCCTGTTGCCTGCGCCCTCGTCGATCTGGTCGACGCTCGGTGACAACTGGACGAAGGTCTGGGATGCGATGGTCGTCACTGGCGCAAACGCCTTCGTCGGGTTGCTGTTCGGGGTGATCTGCGGCGTTGCACTGAGCTTCGTGTTGATGCGTTTCAACGTCGTCAACGAACTGGTGACGCCGCTCGCAGTGGCGCTCAACGCGATATCGATCATCGTGCTCGTGCCGGTGTTCAACAACATGTTCGCCAGCACGACGGAAGTGCCCAGACGGCTGATGGTCACACTGATCGTGTCGTTCATCGTCCTGCTGAATGTCGCCAAGGGCCTTCGACAGGTCAGCGCCATCCACATGGAACTGCTGCAGTCCTACGCCGCGTCGAAGTCGGAGATCTTGCGCAAGGTCCGGATACCCAACGCCACGTCGTACCTGTTCACCGCGTTGAAGATTGCCGCACCGGTCGCCGTGATCACCGCATTCGTGTCGGAGTACTTCGGCGGTAGCCAGAACGGACTGGGTTACGGGATCACGTCGAACGCGGCCGTCTCACGTACCGCTGCGTCCTGGGGGTACGTCGTCGGTGCGTGCCTACTCGGCCTGGCGTTCTACCTCGCGGCGGTCGTCCTCGAACGGATCGCGTCGCCGACGGCGCGGCCAACGACCCGATCCACGAGTTCTCCACGTTCCACCCATCAACACATCACCAGCCAACAGAAGATCAACCAACACAGTCGGGGCCTCGACCCCGGGGGAGCAACAGCATGAACAAGCAACGTGTCCGTGTGGCGACAGCAGCCGTCGTCACCTTTGCATTGATCGGTGCCGCGTGCGGCAGTGACGATGACTCGTCCAGCGAGCCATCGGATACTTCCGCCAGTACCGAAGCACCAAGCGACTCGACCGCCAGTACCGAAGCACCAAGCGACTCGACCGGCGGTACCGAACCCGCTGGTGACTGCGAGACGCCCGAGGAGATCAGCCTGCAGCTGCAGTGGTTCACCCAAGCCCAGTTCGCCGGCTACTACGCGGCCCAGGACCAGGGCTTCTACGAGGACATGTGCCTCGACGTGACCATCGTCGAGGGCGGCGTCGAGATCGTGCCGCAGACACAGCTCGCAAACGGCGACGTCGACTTTGCTCTCGCGTGGGTGCCCAAGGCCCTCGCAAGCCGTGAAGCCGGTGCCGACATCACCAACATCGCCCAGATCTACCAGCGCTCCGGAACCCTGCAGGTGAGCTTCGCCGACGCCGGCATCACCACTCCGGAGGACTTCGCCGGCAAGAACATCGGTAACTGGGGGTTCGGCAACGAGTACGAGGTGTTCGCGGCGATCGGTGAGGCCGGCCTCGACCCGGCCACCGACGTCACGCTCGTCGGCCAGCAGTTCGACATGGTCGCACTGCTCGACGGGTCGATCGATGCCGCGGAAGCAATGACCTACAACGAGTACGCCCAGGTCCTCGAGACGGTCAACCCCGACACCGGCGAGCTCTACACCCCTGAGGACTTCAACGTCATCAGCTACGAGGAGATCGGCGTCGGCATGTTGCAGGACGCCATCTGGGCCGATGCGGGCCGTCTCGCCGACGACGCCGAGTACAGCGATCAGGCAACTCGATTCGTTGCGGCGTCGATCCAGGGTTGGGTGTACTGCCGTGACAATCCGGAGGCGTGCCGCGACATCGTGGTCGCCGCCGGCTCGACACTCGGAGCGAGCCATCAGCTGTGGCAGACCAACGAGGTCAACAAGCTGATCTGGCCGTCACCTGACGGCATCGGGTACATCGATGCCAACGCATGGGACCGCACCGTCGAGATCAGCCAGAACACCCCGAACCTCGATGGCGCGACCGTGTTGACGGCGCCACCGACCGACGGCGCCTACACCAACGAGATCGTCGAAGCCGCGTGGGCGATGCTCACCAACCAGGGTCTCGATCTGTTCGGCGACGGCTTCGAGCCAATCGAGGTCACCCTCAACGAGGGAGGCGAGTGACCACCCGCTGACGACCGGGCGTTACATCTGGGGTCAGACCCCAGATGTAACACCCGCGCCGGGCACTCATCGGCTGCGGGGCCAGAGGCCATAGACCTTCCAACCGCGGTCGGCGAATCCGACTGACTCGGCGACTCTGGCGCTCGCGGTGTTGTCGGGCGCGTGGAGGTAGGTCGGCACCAAACCCTCGTCGAGCACGCGCCGGGCCGCTGTCGCAACCAGCCGACGTGCATAGCCGAGACCGCGTGCTTCCTCCTCGGTGACCACGGAGAGCTCCTGGCCGTAGTCGTCGTGGACCTTGATGCCGACGCCGGCGATCGGCCGCCCAGCGTCGCCGTGCGCGACGAGGCGTGGCCCGTTGAACGGAGCGAGCCAATCGGGAAGCTCGTCGGTGTGGTCCTCGAACCATTCACCGAGGTCGGCGAGCTCCGGATCGACGCGATCGGTCGTGCGGAAGATCCCCGCCCCGAATGCCGACGGACCGACACCAAGGATCGACCCGAGTTCGTCGCCCAGTCCCGGCCGAACGAGGTCGTTGCCGATTGCCCTGCGCACTGCATCAGCGGCCGCTGGAGGCACCGAGATCACGGTTCCGGCGCCGTTGCTCACGCCTTGCAGTGGACGGAGGGCTCCGTCCCAGGTCGGCTCGAGCCGTGCCGGGTCGCCGACGACATGAACCCCGGCCGACGGCGGTGGCCATTCACCGACCCACGAGCGCAGGTGGAGTGTGAGCCGGTCGCTCATCGGTTCGGCCATGCGTGGAAGCTAGACCTCACCGGACCCTGTCGGGCCGTCGTTCTCGTGAACTCGTTGTGGAATAGTTCCCGCACGAGTTCACGAGAATGGTCAGGACATGGCGTTGTCGGCAACCGTCAGTGCGGCGTCGAGAATTGCGAGTCCGTCACGGACGAGATCGTCGGGTGAGTTGCACGGGGGTACCACGTGGATCCGATTGCCCGCTGACAGCGGCCACATTCCGTTCGTTTTGCACTCGCCGACGACCGCAGCGACCGTCGCCGGAAGAGCCGGCTCGCGAGTGGCCGCGTCGGTGACGAGTTCGACGGCCCAGAACACGCCGAGCCCTCGAACCTCGCCGACCGAGGGATGCCGCTCGGCGATGTCGCGCAGCGCCGGGCCGATGATGTCGTCGCCGAGGTGCCGGGCGTGTTCGAGCACGCCTTCGTTCTCGAAGATCGCGATGCTGGCGACGGCCGTCGCACACGCCAGTGGGTGGCCGGAATAGGTGAGTCCGCCGGGGAACATGCGGTCGTCGTAGGCGTGTGCGATCGCGGAGGAGATCACGACACCGCCAAGCGGGATGTACCCCGAGTTGACGCCCTTGGCGAAACAGATCAGGTCGGGCTGGGCATCCCAGTGCTGCCAGGCGAACCACTGGCCGGCGCGACCGAACCCGGACATCACCTCGTCGGCGATCCAGATGATCCCGAACTCGTCGCACAGCGCGCGCACGCCCTCGAGGTAGCCGGGAGGTGGCACCAGGATGCCGTTGGTGCCGACGACCGATTCGAGGACGATGGCTGCGACCTTGTCGGCGCCCTCCATCAGGATCGTGTCGCGAAGGTGACCGAGCGCCCGCTCGGTTTCCTGTTCCGGGGACGTCGAGTGGAACGCCGATCGATACGGGTACGGCCCCCAGAACTTGACCAGCCCGGGCACGGACGGCTCGTTCTCGAGCCGTCGCGGCTCGCCTGTCAGCCCGACAGTCAGCGCGGTACCGCCGTGGTAGCTCCGGTACGCCGACAGCACCTTCATCCGCCCGGTCACGCCCTTCGCGAGTCGCACCGCGTTCTCGACGGCCTCGGCGCCGGCGTTGGTGAAGAAGACCTTTTCGAAGTGCCCCCCGGCGCCATCGCGGTTGGCCTTCTCGACGATGAGCCGGGCGGCCTCGCTGCGCTGGTCGTTGGCGAACGGAGGTGCGATCATGCAGAGGACGTCAGCCTGATCCTTGATCGCCTGGATCATCTTCGGGTGCTGATGGCCGAGATTCATGTTGACGAGCATCGACGTGAAGTCGATCCACTCGCGACCGGTCTCGTCCCAGAACTTCGATCCCTGGGCGCCGACGAGCACCGTCGGGTTGAGCGCCCCTTGTATGGACCACGAATGGAACACGCGGGCTCGGTCGTTGGCGTATGCGTCACCGAGGAGGGCGGAGTGGGTGGAGTCGAGCGGAGTCACGGTTGCGATCGTATGGCACTCACCGAATTCAGTCTACGGTTGGGGCATGGGAGACATCGTCAATTTTCCGAGCAACGGCAACGAAGCGGCCGGGTATCTGGCGCTTCCCGAGACCGGGAGCGGACCGGGTGTGATCGTGGTGCAGGAATGGTGGGGCCTCGACTCGGGCATCAAGGAGATGGCCGATCGCCTGGCCGAGGCGGGATTCGTGGCGCTCGCGCCCGACCTGTACCACGGCGAGTTGGCCGGCCACACCGAGATGGACCGCGCCGCCGAACTGATGACCTCGATGCCACCGGATCGCGCAGGACGCGACATGAGCGGGGCCGTCGACTTCCTCGCCGATCACGCCACCACGACCGGTGACGGCATCGGCGTGATGGGATTCTGCATGGGCGGCATGCTCACGTTCGTGTTGGCGGCGCTTCGGCCGGACAAGGTGAAGGCCGCCGTGCCGTTCTACGGGTTCCCCACGGGAGACGACCAGCCGGACTACTCCAAGATCGAGGCCGCCATCCAGGGTCACATGGCCGAGCACGACGACTTCTTCCCGCCGTCGGCGGCGATGCATCTGCACGAGGAGCTGATCGCGCTCGGGAAGAACGCATCGATCACCGTGCACGAGGGAACCGGTCATGCGTTCATGGCGCCGCACAACGCGCTCGGTACACAGGACCAGGCGAAGTACGACGAGATCTGGCCGCAGGCCACCGCTTTCCTTCACGAACAGCTCGGCTGACGGCGGTCCTCATGGCTCGATTCGACGCGGTTCTCTTCGACGCGGGCGGTGTGCTGGTGCTGCCGGATCCGACGGTGCTCGGCCCGCTTCTGGCGTACTTCGGCGGCGACCCGTCGATCGATGCCCATCGCCGTGCCCATTACGCCGGGATGAAGGCGAAGTCCGACGCCGTCGCCGCCGAGACGAGTTGGGGCGTCTACAACGCGGCCTATGTGCGCTCGATCGAGGTGCCCGATCACGAGGTCGTCGAGGCGGCAGCGCTCCTCGACCAGACCCGGCACGCACCGCTGTGGCGCTGGGTGATCCCGGAGACCCGAGCGGCGCTCGACGCGCTGGCGTCTGCGGGCGTGCCGATGGGTGTCGTCTCGAACGCCAGCGGACAGATCGAGGGAATGCTGGTGCGCCACATCGCCCAGATCGGCGCCGGCGAGCACGTCGAGATGCGTTGCATCGTCGACAGTCATGTCGTCGGCGTCGCCAAGCCCGATCCCGCCATCTTCGACCACGCCCTGCCGTACTTCACCGAGTTCGATCGGTCGCGGATCGCCTACATCGGCGACTCGGTCACGATGGACATCGCGGCCGCGTCGGCGGCCGGTCTTCATCCGATCCTGCTCGACCCGTACGAGGATCATGCCGGTGCCGACTTCGAACGGATCTTGAGCGTTGCCGAGCTGTTGACGATGACGTCTGACGGCACCGGACGGCCTCGGTGATCTGCTGACCGCCGCATTCGCAACTCGTTCTTGGTTGGTTGGTCTACAACTGTCGAGTGCGAACGCGCCGAGACTTCATCAGCACTGCGGTCGGCGCCGGCGCCGACTTCGACGAACCCTCCGCGCCGCCTGACTCGCCGTCGCCGGTTGTGATGAGCCAAGCCCGCCGTATCCGGTCGGTTCGCTCATCGGGGGGCGTTGAACGAGCTGTGATGAGCCAAACCCGCCGTATCCGGTCGGTTTACTCATCGACGGGGATGGACACGGCTCACACGGTTGCGGGTTCGTCCTTTGACCAGCGATCGGAGTTGACGAGCACGTACAGCCAGATCAGCGCCGGCACGGCGGTCACCGCCGCCAGGGCGAAGACGATCACGAGGCCGACCTGGGTCGATCGGGCGCCGATGCCCTCGTCGATCGTGACCTGGTCGACGAGGATCCAGTCGTACTGACCGACCCCCCAACCGATCACGATCGCCGCCACTGCGACGATCGCTCCGATGCGAGCCCGGGCGAAGTCGCCCTGCCACAGCCGCCACATGCTCGCCGCGCCGGCAACCGCCGAGACCACGATCAAGGGCAGACCGCGGCCGTGCAATCCACTTGCGAGCGTCGGCGCATCGAGTTCGATGGTCACCGCGGCGCCGAGAGCGGCCGCGCCGGTCACCGCTCCGGCGATCAGCGACTTGTGGCCGATCTCCGTTGCCAACGCCTCGTTCCCTCCCCGCCGAGCATCCGCGGCGAGGAATGTCCCGGCCAGGAAGGTGGTGGTCAGCACGGCGAGCGCGCCGCCCACCCACGACGTGGGCCCTGTCCAACTGCTCCACAGGTCGCCGTTGCCGTCGGCGGGCACCCGTCCGCTGGCGATCGCACCGGCGATCATCCCGAGGAAGAACGGCGTGACCACCGACGACGTCGCGAACATGATCCCGTGCATTCGGGCCTCGCCGAACGACGTCGAGAACTTGCGGAAGGCGAACGCCCCGCCGCGCAGCACGATGCCGAGGCCGACCAGCAGCCAGGGGATGAACAGGGTGGTCATGATCGCGGCGAACGGCTTGGGGAACGCGGTCCACAAGAACACGAGGATGTAGATCAGCCAGACGTGGTTCGCCTCCCACACGGGGCCGATCGATTTGTCGATCTGATGGCGGAGATGAGCCCCGCGGTCGGCGTCGCCGGCGGTGAGGTCCCAGAATCCGCAGCCGAAGTCAGCCCCGCCGAACAAGGCGTACGCAACGACGCCCACGAACAGCAGGACGGCGACCAGGTCGGCGAGACCCATCGCTCAGTCGTTCCCGTCGTCGTGCGGTGCGGTGCGCGCCGGAGCGAGCGCTTCGGACGGCCCGTACGGCGTGGCGATGTCGACGACGTCGGACTCACGCCACCGTCGCGCCATGCCCCGGATCACGCGGGCTGCCATGTAGGCCATCGAGGCGTACACGAGGATCACGACGGTCAGGCTGATCCAGATTCCGCCGTTGCTCGTGACGGCTTCGTCGACGCGCATGACTCGGTACACGATCCATGGTTGGCGGCCGACCTCGGTGGTCACCCAGCCCGCCTGGAGCGCAAGCACCGAGAGACCACCGCACACGACGGTCGCGCGCAACAGCCAGACGCTCGGCGGAGCATCGGCGTGGCGACGCCGTCGCCACCAGTACCAGACGGCAATCATCGCCATGACCGTCCCGGCGCCGACCATCGCCTGGAACGCGAGGTGCACCACATTGGCCGGGGGTCGTTCGTCGGGTGGGATCTGGTCGAACCCGGGGACCTCGCCGTTGAGTGAGTCGGTGACCACCAGTGATCCGAGTCTGGGAATCTCGATGCCGAAGCGGACCTCGTCGTCGATGAGGATGCCGCCAACCGTCAGCGGCGCGTTGGTTTGAGTCTCGGTCGCCAACTCGATCGCGGCAATCTTGCTCGGTTGTTCCTCGGCCAGACGCTGGCCCGTGAGGTGTCCGACGAACGGCTGGATCACCGCAGCGATCCCGGCAAACACGAATGCGACCTTGAAGCCGAGCCGATGGCGGTGGTCGGTGCGGCCTTTCAGCATGCCGACGGCGTAGACCGAGGCCACCAGGAAGCCGGTGACCATGTACGTGGCGACGAACATGTGCACCGACTGTCCGAGGACAGCCGAGTTGAACATCGCTTCGAGCGGTCGGACGTCGACGACCTCGCCGTTCGCGTCGAGGGCGAACCCGGCAGGGGCGTTCATCCATGCGTTGACCGAGATGATGCAGAACGTCCCGAAGGCGCCGGAGATCATGATCGGGATCAGCGTGTTGAGGTGGACCCTCGGAGAAAGGCGCCCCCATCCGTAGAGGTAGATGCCGATGAAGATCGCCTCGACGAAGAAGGCGATGCCCTCGAGCGCGAACGGCAGGCCGATCACGTCGCCGTATTTCGACATCAGGCCCGGCCACAGCAGGCCCATCTCGAAGCTGAGAATCGTCCCGGAAACTGCTCCGACGGCGAACAGCACCGCAGCGACCTTGGCCCATTTTCTGGCGAGCACGAGTGCATCGGCGTCGCCGTGCTTGATGCCGCGTCGGTGCAGGACGTAGATCAACGCGGGGAATGCCACTCCGAAACAGGACAGCACGATGTGGAAACCCAACGACAGCGCCATCTGGTAGCGGGCTGCCATCAGGTTGTCGAGCGCAATCAACATCGTGCTCCCATCGTCGGTGGACGATTACAACGCGGGTCTGACCCCTGATGTAATCCGATGACATCAGGGGTCAGACCCGCGATGTAATCGTCAGGTGCTGGCGGTGATCAGTTGGCGGGCGATCACCTTGAGGCAGAGGGTCTCGTCGGCGCCTTCGAAGATCGACAGGACCCGGGCGTCGACGAACAGGCGGCTCACCGGGAACTCCTCGGCGTAGCCCATACCACCGTGGATCTGCATCGCCTCGCGGCTCACCCATTCGGCGGCCTTGCACACGTAGGCCTTGACCATCGAGGCCTCCATCGCGCCTTCGCCCTTGGCCATCAGCGTGGCGACGGCGTAGGAGAACTGGCGCCCGGCCTGTGTGAGCACGGCCATGCGGCCGAGCTTGGCCCGAGTGAGCTGGTAGTCGATGATCGCCTCGCCGAACACCTTGCGGTTCTCGGCGTAGTCGAGCGCTGCCTCGTACGCGGCCTGCATCACCCCGACGGCCCGAGCGGCGGTCTGGAGTCGGCCGTTCTCGAAGCCGGCCATCTGGTAGTAGAAGCCCTTGCCGAGCCCGTCCTCCATGCCGACCTGGTTCTCGGCGGGCACCCACCAGTCCTCGAGCGCGATCTCGTACGAGTGCATGCCGCGATAGCCGATCGTGTCGATCGGACGGCCTTCCATCTTCCCGGTGCGCGTTGCGCCGTCGATATCCACTGGATCCTGCGTGAGCTCGAAGCCGTGGCTGTCGCCGCGCGGCTTCGGCACGATGAACAGCGACAGACCTCGGTGGGTCTTCGAACGGTCGGGATCGGTGCGGGCGAGCAGCGTGAGGGCGTCGGCTCGGGCGCCGAACGTGCACCACGTCTTGACGCCGTTGATCACCCAGCCGGCCTCGCCGTTCGGGCCCGGCGCCGGCGTCGCGGTGACCTTGATGCCCGCGACGTCGCTGCCGTAGTCGGGCTCGGTGACCGCAACAGCTGGCATCACCTCGGCAGTCGCCAGCTTCGGCAGCCACGTCTGCTTCTGCTCCTCGGTGCCGCCCTTCACCAGGGCGCGGGTGAGGATCTCCGGGCGGGTGATCAACGAACCGCCGATGCCGAGGCTGGCCTTCGACAGTTCCTCGGTCGCGACGACCATTGCGATGTACTCCGAGTCACCACCCTCGCTGAAGCCGCCGTACTCCGCCGGCACGCTCAGCCCGAACGCGCCCAGTTCGGCCATCCCGCTGATGATCTCCTCGGGGACGTCGCCGTTGGTGCGGTGCACGTGCTCGGCATGCGGTGCGATCACGTTCGCCGCGAATGATCCGAACGTGTCGGCCACCATCTCCATGTCGTCGTCGAGGTGGTTCGGCCCGGCCTGGTCGGCGAGCGACGCGAGGAACTCAGGTGCGCGGAACTGCGAGACGAACGCGTGCGTGTTGCCCAGCGCATCGCGCTCGACACCCCATGCCTCCTCGCGGCCGAGAATCTTGCCGGCGAGGTCGTGCAGCATGTCGGCTGCGAATGCACACGTGATCTTCGCCTCGACCTCGCCCTTTGCGCCGTAGTCGAGCAGCGATCGGGCCGTGGCCACACCGGAAGCGGCGTGAGCGATGTCGTAGGCCAACACCTGGTGCTCGTCGGGCCCGCCCGATGCGGCGAGCTGACGCACGGCCTTGCCGACGACCCGGTCGGCGAGATCGATGGCATCGGCGGCAGCAGGAAGGTCGGGAGCGGCGATCGCAGTCATGGTGCAGACGTTACTGGCCGGTAATCGGTCCGGCCATTTGAGCCGCTGGTCGCGGATCGCGTGACATTGGCGTCACGTTGGGCTCGGCACCGTGTGACGCATGATGTGGTGATGGCGAGCATCTGCGTGTTCTGTGGTTCGAGTTCGGGGTCGGATCCAGTGTTCGTCGAGACGGCGCGTTCGCTCGGCTCGGCGATCGCCGGAGACGGGCACCGACTCGTCTACGGCGGAGGACACGTCGGCTTGATGGGGGTGGTGGCCGACGCCGCGCTGGCCGGCGATGGATCGGTCATCGGCGTGATGACCGAGCAGCTCGTGGCGGCCGAAGTGGCGCACCTGGGGCTGACCGACCTCGAGGTCACCTCCAGCATGCATGCGCGCAAAGCGCGCATGGCCGAGATCTCCGATGGCGTGATCGTGCTGCCCGGTGGCTTCGGAACCCTGGATGAGGCATTCGAGATGATCACCTGGAATCAGCTGGGCCTGGTTGCGGTTCCGGTCGTGTTCCTCGACATCGCGGGCTACTTCGCGCCGTTGTTCGACTTCATCGACGCCTCGGTTGCGACGGGGTTCGTCAGCTCTGCGAATGCTGCGCTCGCACGCCGGGCCTCGACCGTCGACGGTGCGATCGGATTGGCGGTCTCGACGCCCGATGAGTACACCCCGAAGTGGCTCGCATGACGGCAGGCGCAGGTCGCTGGCTCAGACGCAGATGCTGCCCGGGGCAGGCACCACGACGCCGTCGGCGCTGATGTCGTAGCGCACCGACTGCTCACCGATCATCTGGGCGTCGAGCAACTCCTGCTGACTGCTCGGCACGGCGCCCTCGAGCAGTTCGTAGGTCTCCACTGCGCTTTCGAGCGTCTGGCGATCGATGGTGCATGCCGTTGCCTCAGCTTCGCCTGGCGCTCCGGCTGCCACGTCGACGGCGTCACCGATGCTGCCGACGTCGTCGCCGGATGCAGGGGCTGCCGGCGGGGCAGGCGCGTCACCGACAGCGACCGCGCCGCTCTCGACGGTTGCCGACGTGGACTTCGTGTCGGTGTCATTTGACGACCCGCACGCTGCAAGCGTGGCGACCACCAGGACGAGGACGAGGGCGGCCAGTCGGCGCTGCGGCATGGCTGTTCATCGGCATCGAACACGCTCGACTGAAGTGGTTCACGCCGTCACGATGTGTTTGGCGCAGCGTGTTCCTCTGACCGAACCGGAACACGGGCGAGCGCTAGCGTCGCTCCGTGCGTCGTGTTCTCGCCCTGCTGGCGCTGCTTACCGCCTCGGCCTGTTCGACGTCACCCGACGTCGTCACGGTGGGCGCTGACCCGGTTGGTGCCGGATCGGCGGTGACACCGGATGCTGGAGACCCACGCCCAGCGAATCCTGACGTCGGCACGTTGGACTGGAGCCCGTGCGTCGGCCCGGCCGCCGAACTCGCCGACCTCGAGTGCGCCACCTTGACGGTCCCGCGTGATCACGCTGCGCCCGATGGGGAGACCATCGACATCGCTGTCGCCCGGGCTGCCACAGCCGACGACGACCTACGAATCGGGTCGCTGGTCTTCAACCCGGGTGGTCCTGGCGGGTCGGGCATCGAGTTCCTCGCCAATGCCGCTGCTGCGGTACCACCCGAGCTCGCCGAGCGCTTCGACCTGGTGTCGTTCGATCCGCGAGGGGTCGCATCGAGCACGGCGATCGACTGCGAGGCCGACTTCGACGACGACGTGACGCTGCTGGCCGCCGGCGACGACGCCGGCTGGGAGGCGCTCGTCGCCGAAGCCGAAGGCCGAGCCGACACGTGTACGGCCGACTCGCTGGGCCTCGAGCCGTTCGTGGGTACCAACAGTTCGGCGCGCGACCTCGATGCGCTCCGCGAGGCGCTGGGCGACGACCAGCTCAGCTACCTCGGATTCTCCTACGGCACCCGTCTCGGCGCGACCTACGCCGAGCTGTTCCCCGATCGTGTGCGAGCACTCGTGCTCGACGGCGCCGTCAAGCCGACCGATGACCTCGCACTCATCGGTCTCGAACAAGGGCCGGGCTTCGACGCCGCACTGGCGAGTTTCGCCGGGGCATGCGACGCCGACACCGATTGCGCCCTCGCCGAGGTCGGCCCGGCCCTCGACGTCTACACCGGGCTGGTCGAGGACATTGCCGCCGCCAGTGGCCTCCCGACCGATGACGCTGCTCGCGTGCTGACTCGGGGTGAGCTTCAGCTCGGCGTCGCCGCTGCGCTGTACAGCACTCAGCTCTGGCCGGTGCTCGCCGACGCGTTGTACGCGGCTGAGACCGAGCAGAACGGTTCGTTGCTGCAGGTGCTCGCCGACACCTACCTCGGCCGTCGACCCGACGGCACCTACGACAACAGCCAGCTGGCCGGCCTTGCGATCAACTGCGCCGATGATCCGAGCCGACCTCCGATCGAGGAGGTGCGGAGTCAGGCGGATCAGGGCGCCCAGGCCTCGGTGTACTTCGCCGACTTCCTGCGTGCCAGCACCGGCTGTATCGGCACGGCCGACCCGATCGACCCGATCGCGATCGGCCCCGCCGATGGTGCTGCTCCGATTCTGGTCATCGGCACCACCGGCGACCCGGCGACGCCGTACCAATGGGCCGTCGAGATGGCCGAGGTGCTGTCGTCGGGCGTGTTGTACACGGTCGAGGCCGAGGGCCACACGGCGTTCCTCTCCGTGCCATGTGTCGACCAGGTCGTGATCGACTACCTGGTCGATCTGGAGCTGCCCGACGACGGTTCGTCGTGTGCGGCCGAAACGGCTGACGACGTGTTCGCGCCGCCGGGGGAGGGAGAGCTCGATCAGGTGATCGCGCTCTTCGACTGCCTACGCGACAACGGTGTCGACCTGCCCGAGATCTCTCTTGGTGACCTGCTCGCCGACCCCAACGGCGAGGAGTTCCTCGATCTGCTCGACCCGACCGACCTTGCCTTCGCTCAGGCTGCACTCGCCTGCCAGGATCTGATCCCGGGCCTCTGACCCGGCGGGACTCAGAGCAAGCGCTGCCGGCGCAGGGAGCGCATGGCGAAGTAGCCGAAACACGGTGGCGTATAGAACGTGATCAGCCGGTAGGTGATCGCCGCCGCCATCGCCGTGGCACTGTCGACGCCGATCGCGACGAAGCCGGCTGTCAGCGCCGCCTCGGTGACGCCGACGCCACCTGGCACGGGCATCAGGCCGGCGAACAGGGCCACCGCGACGTTGACGAGAACCACGTCGGCGAATCCGACGTCCTGGCCGAATGCCCGCAGCACGGTGTACATGGCGAGCGAGAAGAGCAGCTGGACGAGCACGTTCGCGAGGACCACGGAGATCAGACGGGTCGGCGAACTCAGCAGTGGGCCGATCTTGGTCCACGTGGTCTTGGTGACGGCGACGACCGGGTCGCGGAACTTCGGCACGAGCGCCACGACGGCGACGCCGATCGCGATCGCTGCCAACGCGATCAGGATCAACTGACCATTGAGGTTGGGAGCCGAGGCACTGATGTCGAGGTTCAGGCTGCCGAACCCGAGCCCGACGATCGCGACGAACAGGCTGATCTGGGCGACGAACCCGGCGACGCTGTCGAGCCCGCCGACGCCGATGGCGGTGGTGCGATCGAGCCCATTGCGCTGGAAGAAGCGGATGTTGACCGCGACGCGCGCTGCGGTCGACGGCACGGCGAGGTTGACGAAGGTGATGGCGAACTCGAGCAGCGTGAGACGCCCGAGCGGCACCGGTATCGGGGCCGCCCGCGAGACCGCGAAGGCGCTCGCGACGCGCGGGACCTGGCCGAGGACGAACGCGAGGAGCAGGATGGCGGGGGTCGCCGAGGTGATCGCATCGATGATCGACTGCAGACCGACGTCTTGGATCGCTCCGACGATTCCGTAGAAGACGACGGCGAGCAGCACCCACATGACGACGTTGCCGACCGAGAACCGTCGGATCGTCTGGAGTTCCTGCTCCTCGGCGCCGACGTGGGCGACGGCAGCCTTGCGCAGGTCGTCGATGTCGAGGTCGACCTCGTCCAACGCCCGACGGGTCGCCGCTGGCATCGCCGCCTGCTGCAGGAACGTGGTCATCTCCGTGAGCTGCTCGACGCCCAACGCGGCGGACGCCGACCCGATCGCCCGCTCGGGGCCGACCGCCACTGCGGTGCACGACAGGAGTTGTGCCTCGTCGAGTTGGCGTGACGTGCTGGCCCAGTCGATCGTGGCCCGGTCGAACCCACCGAAGTGGACGCGACCGTCGGCCACCTGGAGGTCGTCGGGGGTGACGTCGCCGTGGCGAATGCCCACCTCGTGCAGCCGAGCGAGCGATTGCCAGGCGTCGGCGAGCAGTTCGTCGGTGATGGCGTCGTCGCAGTGCTCGAAGCCCGGCCCGATGCGTTCCGACACGAACAGCGCATTGCCGCGCTGATCGACTGCTGCCGCGACGAACGGGGCCACCGATGCGCCCTCGCGCTCCGCGAACAGCGTGAGATACGCCTGGTGTTCGACCTGGTGCTGTCGGTTCACCGTGACGTTGCGTCCTCCCGACCGGTAGAAGACGAGTCGCCAGAGCTTGACGAAGAACTGGCTGTCCCAGGAGTCGCGTCCGTGGATCTGCACGTCGACGTCCTGGCCGTCGGGCGTGCTCGCTCGGGCGGTGGTGACGCCGTTGCGGACCGTGACGGCGGTCGGCGTGGCGTCGACGCCGATCGAACGCAGCGATGCGCCGAGATCGTCGAGCGACGGCGTCGCGTCCGGGGATCCGACCACAAGGTGCACCAGCGCCCCTGCAGCCCAGCCGATCGCCAGGGCGCAGAGCGCTTCGGAGGGTGTCGCCACGCCCAGCACCATCGACGACAGCCAGGCGAGACCGATGAGCCAACGGCCGACCTTGCGCAACGGATCGACGAAGTACGGGTTGGCCACGGTGATCGCGGCAGCGCCGGCGGCCAGTGCGAGCGATGGAAACGTCTTGTCGCCGTCAGCGGGCCCGATGCCCACGAAGATGTTCGGGACGGAATCGTCGACGATCCACCCGACGAGTGCCACGCCCGCCCCCGCGAGCACCATGCTCGCCGTCCAGTCGCGAAGCAGGGCCCAGCGTTGTCGTGCCAACGCGAGCACGGCGACGACCAGGATCCAGACCTGCACCAAGTCGAACAACGGGCCCCAGACGAAGTCGAACAGCGCTGGGAGCGCTTCCAACCAGTCGGTGAGTGCCGACTCGAAGTCTCCAGGGTCGCCGACCCGGGCGGCGGTCACGACGATGAGCACGAGCGAGAGCGTGAGCAGGACGACGTCGGTCGGACGTCGGAAACGCTCGGATGTCGACGGAACAGCGAATGCTCGAGCGCTCAGCGGGCCGGATCGCAGATCCGACACGTGCACGGTGTGGTGAGGTGGCCCGTCGCCGTCCGGAGGTCTGTCGTCGAGGTCGATCCACCGAAACTACACGCGTGGTACTCCCTCGGCGTGGGCTCATTCGGGGTGGGTCGACCTCGACGACAGGGCGCTCGCCGGCGGCGCTTCAAGCCCCGGCGAGTCACCATGGCGCGTGATCGCGAATCGCAACGTGATCGCTCACCCGTGAGCCCCTGTGACGTCGGCCGCGGCTGATCATCCCAGAGGTGATGGACAGCGCGCCTCGAGCCTGGAGTCATCATCCGAAGCGGCTGATGCGGGCGACTGGTCGGTGTCGTACGATCCGATGCAATGCATGCGACGGTCTGTCCAGTTATCCGGCCGGTTGCCGCGTGACGACGACCCCTGACGACCTCGGCGGTCGATTGACCACGCCGCGCGCTGCGGCGATCGCCGGCGTGCTCTTCGCCGCGCTGATCGGCACATCGACCGCCATGCTCCGGTTGTCCGTGCCGCCAGTGGAAGGTGACTCGGGCGAATGGCTCGACTCGAATCAGTACCGGGTCAATCTTGCACTGTGGCTGATTCCCTTCGCAGGCATCGCGTTTCTCTGGTTCATCGGCGTCGTCCGCGATCGCCTCGGTGATCGCGAGGATCGATTCTTCGCAAGCGTGATGTTCGGAAGCGGGCTGCTGTACCTCGCCATGACCTTCGTTGCTGCGGCGCTGGCGGTTGCACTGGTGCGGACCTACGAGGCGGCGCCCGAGCAGGTGTTCGAATCCGGCGGCTACGAGTTTGCCCGTGAGGCGGTCTTCGCCTTGACGAACACCTTTGGTGTCCGCATGGCCGGCGTCTTCATGCTCTCGACCGGCACGATCTGGATGCGCTCTGGTGCCGTGCCGCGATGGATGGTCGCTCTGACCTACGTCCTCGCGATTATGCAGGTGTTCGGTCCCGGCATCAGTCTGTGGATGACGCTCGTATTCCCGTTCTGGGTGCTGGTCGTGAGCATCCACTTCCTGCTCGCCGGGACGGATCCGACCATCCCGGGAGATGAGCGAGCCGGCACGCCCTGAGTTTCGCCGACCGGCTCCCGCGCCCACCGGCACGTTCCGCCCGATCCTGCACAGATACCAGCCAACCGGTGCGATGCCCAGTGGCGAGAACGTGCTCCCGAAGGTCGGCAAGCTCGCCGGGCCGCGTTGATCGATCAGCCGACGACGACGAGTTCGTCGTCGGCAGCCAACGTCACGGACGTGCCGCCGTCGGCGTTGAGGACGACCGAGCCGTCGACGGTCCGTCGCCATCCGATCGCCAAGACGCCCGCCTCGTATGCGGAGGTGACGAGCTCGTTCATGGTGAACGCTCCGACGAGGCCGAGCCGATCGCACCGGATCATCCGGATCGATGCGTCGTCGCCGCCGTACAGGGCAAGCAGCGCGGCTCGGCGTTCGGGCTGCTCGATCAGTTGCGCGATGAACTGACCGCCCAGAGTCGGGCTGATCAGGAAGTCATCGGGCCCGGTCAGCACGGCGAGGTCGGCCACCTCGTCGTCGAGGAGTTGCACCACCATTCTCGGCGCATGTTCAGCCTGTTCATAGCGCCGCATGAGGTGCAGGACGTCGAGCATCGTCCGTGCGTCGGCCGCATCGCTGTCGATCGAGTGGTAACCGAGTACCACGATCGTGGTCGGCGTGTGATCGAGGACGAGCGCCGAGGACTCCAAGGTGGGACAGAGCCGGACGTCGATGTCGACTGGGGGGATCACGATGTCGCTCGGCTCGATGAGGCGAGGGTCGAACGCGATGTCGACGATGGAGGCGGTCGATGTCGCCGAGGCCCAGCCGCTGAGCAGTTGCGTGGCGAGAGGATTCCACCCCAGCACGAGCACATGTTCTTCGACCTCGGCGGCGCCGAGCTCGGTCGGCCCGCCCCTGTGCAGGCGCAGTGGTTGGTCGGCCGCAGCGATGTGCTCGAGATCCTGCGCGATGACGACGAGCCGGTCGCCCGTCTCCATCGTCGAGTCGGCAGGCGGGTTGAGGTCGAAATGGCCGTCGCGCCGGGCGATGCCGAGCGGTCGAGCATTGACGAAGCGACCGACGATCTGGTCGAAGCGCACGCCGAGCAGTTCGGGACGGTCGGTGACATGGAGATCGCACCCGTGGAAATCGGTGAGTTCGTTGATGACCTTGCTCAGTCCACGCTGGCGAAGTGCCATCGCCCCGGTCCTCGTGACGGCCTCGGCGGTGACGATCGGATACATCGTCGGCCCGCAAGCGTGCACGAGACGTTGTGCGGTGATCGGGTCGGCCACCTCGACGACGACGGGGAGTTGGCGGAGGCCGCCGAGTTCGGCATTCAGCGCCAGCACGGTCCGAGTGACCGAGATGTCGTGGTCGTCGCCGTCCTCGGGCAACACGACGACGCCGCGGGCTTCGCCGACGCGGGCGATGGCGAGGTCGGCTCGAACTCTCGGATCCCCATAGCGGTAGACGATGTGTGTGTTGTGCTGGTCGGGCACCGCATCGATGACCGCCCGCCGCAGTTCGGTGGGGTCGGTCTGGGAGAGCACGACGATCGTGTTCGAGCCCCGCTCCGAGTTGGCCAGGACCAGCTGCTCGATGATCGCCGGGAGGCGGGTCGACCCGCCGAGGATCACCAGGTGTCCCGACTCGATGACGGTGCTGCGACCGCGCCGCATGCTGTCGATGCGGTCCTCGACCCCGGCGGCGATGATGCCGATCAGGGTGCCGGCGACCAGCAGCCCGAACAACGTGATCAGCAGTGCCAGGATCCGTCGGCCCCACCCCACGTCCCCGGCCATCGTGCCGGTGTCGAGAATGCGCAGGAGGCTCTGCCAAGTGTCCTCGACCAGTCCGCTGCGTCCCGTGCCGGTGAACGTGACGCCGAACAGCGTCAGCAGTACGGCGCTGAACAGCACGGCAGCGAACGTGACGATGCCCAACCAGGCAAGCGCCGCCGTCGTGCCGCGCGCGAGCACGTTGTCGAAGCGGTACCGGAACCGCTCGCGAAGGCTCACGTCGATCGGATTGCCGTCCCGGCCGTTGGTGCGGGTCATGTCAAGTTGCTGGCTTCGGTTGCGTCGGCGGCAGCAGCAGGTAGGCGCCGATCAGGAAGCAGATGGCGCCGAGAAACGTGCCGGAGTTGACGATGGTGATGTTGCGGGCTTCGCCGGTTGTCGGCAGGGTGAAGGCCGCAAGGGCCGACGCCATGAAGAACACCGAGCCGACGTAGTTGAGCAGCGACGACCACCAATCCGGGTCGTCGGTGTCTCGGAACCAGAATCTGCCGCCGAGCTGCATCCAGGCGAGGTGGCTGGCGACGAGGAACGCGATGCAGCCGAAGAAGTCGGGCGCCCAGACGAGGCGATTGGTCTCCTCGACGGTGAACGTCGTGACCAGCGCGTCGATCGTGTTGATGTTGAACAGCAGCGTGCCGGCGAACTGTACGACGGCGGCCCACCACAGAGGACCGCTGGGTGACCAGGACCACAGCTTCACCCGGGCCCGAGGTTCGCGACCGTCGTTGATCACCTGCACGATGGAGCCGTAGGCGGCGATCGTGAAGAACAGCGAGCCCACCACGAATGTGATGCCGACCAAGCGGCCGTCGACCAGTTGGGAGTACGGCGGAAATGCCCCGACCGCGAACAGCGACGAGCCGACCATGAACAGCGCGGCAATGCGCCAACCGAGGTCGTGCGGAGTCCACCCGATGTGTCGATGCCACTGCATCACGGGGATGGTTGTGTGTGGGTCACGTATGACTGAAGCCAGGTGCCGGTGCGGGGCTCGGCGGCGGGAACGCCTCGAGGTGAGCAACCGCTTTGCCGATCGCTTCGAGCAACATGTCGGCGAGATCCATCCCGAAGCCCTCCCGGACCACGATGCGCAGCACGGCGACATCCTCGGCATTGGCCGGCATCGTGTACGCGGGCACCTGCCAACCGCCGGTACGCAGCTGTTCTGACACGTGGAACACGGTGAAGTTCGTGGAGTCCTTCACCTTGAATGCCAGGACGGGAATTGCGGAGCCGTCGCTGACCACCTCGAACGGCCCCATCTCGGCAATCGCGGACGAGATGTGCATGGCGGTACTGCGCAGAGACTCCATGATTCGGCGGTAGCCGTCGCGGCCGAGACGCACGAAGTTGTAGTACTGCCCCACGATCTGGTTGCCGGGTCGTGAGAAGTTGAGCGTGAACGTAGGCATGTCGCCGCCGAGGTAGTTCACGTGGAACACGAGGTCCTCGGGCAGCTCCGCCTCCGACCGCCACACGACGAAACCGATGCCCGGATACGTCAGGCCGTACTTGTGGCCCGACGCGTTGATCGACTTCACCTGCGGGAGCCGGAAGTCCCATTCGAGGTTCGGGTGGAGGAACGGCGCCACGAACCCGCCGCTGGCGGCATCGACGTGGATCGGGATGTCGAGGCCGTGTTCGGCGTTGTAGGCGACGATGCGGTCGTGGATCTCCTTGATCGGCTCGAACTCGCCGGTGTAGGTGGTGCCCAGGATCGGGATCACGCCGACCGTGTTCTCGTCGACGTACTCCATCACGGTGTCGGGCGTCACGGTGAAGCAGTCGTGGGTGAGCGGCACATAACGCGGCTCGACGTCCCAGTAGCGGCAGAACTTCTCCCAGACCACCTGGACGTTGGAGCCCATGACCATGTTGGGCTTGTCGGTGGGCAGCCCTGCAGCTTCTCGGCGCTGGCGCCACTTCCACTTCATCGCCAGGCCGCCGAGCATGACGGCCTCGCTCGACCCGATCGTCGACACGCCAATGGCGTCACCGTCGGTCGGGGCGTTGAACAGGTCGGCCACGATGTTCACGCAACGCCGCTCGATCTCGGCGGTCTGCGGATACTCGTCCTTGTCGATCATGTTCTTGTCGAACGTCTCGGCCATGAGCTTCTCGGCCTCGGGCTCCATCCACGTGGTGACGAATGTCGCCATGTTCAGGCGCGAGCTACCGTCGAGCAGCAGCTCGTCGTGGATCATCCGATACACGGCGCCGGGCAGCGACTCATCGTCGGGCATCCGGTTCTTGGGGATGGGTGCGCCTGCGAACCGGCCGGCGTAGGCCGGGTCGAGGGCTTCGTCTTGGGAAACATGGCGGTGGACCATTGGGGCGACGTCCTTCAGTAAAGGCGGGTGCGATGGCGGTTGGGACTCTATGCCGAACTCGGGCGGCTGTCAGCTCGAGAGCAGCTTCGGCTTGTGGGTGTCGAATTCGGCCTCGGTGAGAACGCCGGAGGCATGGAGATCGGACAGCTTGCCCAGCTCGCTCGCGACGCCGCCGGAACCCGCTGTCTGTTGCACGTAGGAGCGGAATGCCTCCTCGTTCTGCTGGGCGCCGGCGATGTCCCGACTGCGCATGTCATCGCCGTGAGCGATGACATAGATCAGGACGCCGAGGAACGGAACGATGATCACGAAGATCGACCAGATCGCCTTCGCAACGCCGCCCATGTCGGATCGGAAGATGTCGGCAAACACCCGGAACAGCAGCATGAGCCATGCGAGGAAAAGGAAGAAGATGAACACCGACCAGAACACGCCGAGGAGTGGATAGTCGTACGCGAGCATGTGGGGCCTCCTTGTTGCGAGGTGAGTGGATGCTTCGAACGTAGAGCGTTGCGGAGGACGCCCGCAGCCCCAGAAGGGATGAATGCGCGTACCCAATCGTCCGGTTCGGGTGACGTCGACGCTCGGTGAGCGGGCATCATGGCGCTGGAAGCATTTCGATCGACAAGCCGGGAACGGCTGGAGGACGGCTCAGATGGCACTCGGCAGACGACGGCACCACGAGACGATGCAGCGATTTCAGATGCGTGAGCGGCTCGTCTCCGTCGGCGACGACTACTGGATCGAGAACGAAGCTGGCGATCGGCAGTTCAAGGTGAACGGCAAGGTGGCACGCGTTCGGGACACGTGGGTACTCGAGGACCTGCACGGCAGTCGGGTGGCAACGATTCGCGAACGCAAGTTGTCGGTGCGCGACGCGATCAAGATCGACGTCGGCGGACGCGAATCGACCGTGAAGAAGGCCCTCGTCGGCATCCGCGATCGGTTCCACGTCGAGGTGGAGCACGGGAAGGACTTGAAGATCCACGGCAACATCGTCGACCACGAGTACGAGATCGAACGCGACGGCGACACCGTTGCCCGCATCTCCAAGAAGTGGTTCCGGGTTCGCGACACCTACGGCGTCGAGGTCGACCCTGACGACGATGTGGTGCTGTTGCTCGCGGTCACTGTGGCCGTCGACGCCTTGGCGCACGACTGACCGGCACGACCCGGCGGTTCCCGCGCGGAGCGTCGTGAGCGGGGTCGCGGGTGTGCGTGAGCGGTCGCCCACAGGCGGCACACAGATTTGTGGGGTTGTCCCCAACCGCAGCGGCGAAATTCACAAGCAATCGGGACTGACGCTCCACAGGGCGCGTGGTTCAAGATGGCCCCCATGGCCACCCGAGCTCTGCCCACGCCTCGTCAGCGCCTGCTGCGTCAGCGCCAACACGGCGCCATCTTGCAGCAGGCCGACCGTCGCGAACTCGAACGAGCAGGATGGCGCACGACTCTCGAGTTTCGAGAGAACAACCTCCGTGCTCGAGACGGCCGCCTGTTGCACGTCGAAGCGGTCTGGCATGCCGAAGCAGAGCGTGACGCCCACCAGCGACCCGGCCGCGACGCGAGCGGCGGTGTCGACTTCGTCCATGCGACGGCTGAATCGGTCGACGAGGTGTGGTCGAAGCTGCGCCGCCAGGCAGAACTCGCCGATGTTCGGCGCCATGCGGAGTCCGCCGATCATGCCGCTGCGCAGGCATGTTGACACTTTCTCGACGAGACGGTTGACACACCCGTAGTTTCACTGCTGTAATTACGTGCCCGTTGCCACGACATGTGGTGCTGGCGGCGGGGTCCGACCACGACATCTGGTGGTCGACAGCAGTTCTTGACCATTCCCAGACCATTCCGAATGCCCGACGACGATGTACACGAATCAGTAGGAGAACTCACGGTGACAGTGATCGACGACAATGCCGCAACAACCGACTCGACGCTCGAGGCTGACGCGGCGGCGATCGCTCCGACGCTGACCGATGCTGCCAAGGCGCCCGTCTCGGCAACGGGGGCACAGCCCACGGCGGGCGGCATGCGGGTCAAGAAGCGCAGCGGCGCGCTCGAACCGGTCGACGTCAACAAGATCGTCAACGCCATCGCCCGGGCTTCCGAGGGCCTGCTCGGAGTCGATCCGATGCGCGTCGCCACGCGCACCATCTCGGCGCTCGCCGATGGAGCCACCACCCGCGAACTCGACGATCTGTCGATCCGAACAGCCGCCGGCCTGATCGTCGAGGAGCCGAACTACTCCCGGCTCGCCTCCCGCCTGCTGGCAACCGTGGTCGACAAAGAGGTCCGCAATCAGAACATCCCGTGGTTCTCCGAGTCGATTGCGGTCGGCCACGCCGAAGGCCTCGTGTCCGACGAGGTGCTCGCATTCGTCAACGCCAACGCTCCTGCACTCAATGCGGCCATCGACTCCGATCGCGATCGCAGCTTCGAGTTCTTCGGACTGCGCACCGTGTACGACCGGTATCTGCTGCGCCACCCGTCGCGCCGCGAGGTCATCGAGACGCCCCAGTACTTCTTCCTGCGCGTGGCCTGTGGGCTCTGCTCCGACGTCGACGAGGCGGTCCGCTTCTACGACCTGATGTCGTCGCTCGCCTACCTGCCGTCGAGCCCGACGCTGTTCAACTCGGGTACCGCTCACAGCCAGATGTCGAGCTGCTACCTGCTCGACTCGCCCGAGGACAGCCTCGAGGGCATCTACAAGCGCTACACCGACATCGCCAAACTGTCGAAGTTCGCCGGTGGCATCGGCGTCGCCTGGCACCGGGTCCGGGCGAAGGGCAGCCTCATCCAGGGCACCAACGGACTCTCCAACGGCATCGTGCCGTGGCTGCGCACGCTCGACTCCTCTGTTGCTGCGGTCAACCAGGGCGGTCGCCGCAAGGGCGCCGCATGCGTTTATCTCGAGTCGTGGCACGCCGACATCGAGGATTTCCTCGAGCTGCGCGACAACACCGGCGACCATGCCCGCCGCACCCACAACCTGAACATCGCCAACTGGATCCCCGACCTGTTCATGGAGCGCGTCGAGAAGGATTGGCAGTGGAGCCTGTTCGACCCCAAGCAGGTGCCGCACCTCACCGACCTGTTCGGTGACGACTTCGAGCGGGCCTACGTCGCCGCCGAAGAGGCCGGTCTGTACGAGAAGCAGGTCCCGGCCCGTCAGCTGTACTCGAAGATGATGCGCACGCTCGCTCAGACCGGCAACGGCTGGGTGACGTTCAAGGACGCGTCGAACGAGAAGTGCAACCAGACCGGAGAGACCAACGCCGATGGCACACCCCGCGTCGTGCACCTCTCGAACCTGTGCACCGAGATCCTCGAGGTCACCGACCAGGACAACACAGCGGTGTGCAACCTCGGTTCGCTCAACCTCGGTGCCTACGTCGATGCTGCCGGCGACTTCGACTACGCCAAGCTCGGCGACGTCGTTCGTCAGGTCGTGCCGTTGCTCGACCGGGTGATCGACATCAACTACTACCCGACGTCCGAGGCCGAGTTCTCGAATCACAAGTGGCGTCCGGTCGGCCTGGGCCTGATGGGCTTGCAGGACGTGTTCTTCAAGCGCGGCCTCGCTTTCGATTCGGCCGACGCCAAGGAACTCAGCCGCACGATCAGTGCGCACATCTACTTCCACGCACTGTGGGCGTCGACCGAACTCGCCGAGGCCAACGGCCCCCACGAGGCCTACGAAGGCACCCGAGCGGCCAAGGGCGACCTGCAGTTCGACCTGTGGGACACGGCCAATGGCGGCGTCACCCCGCCCGCCGAACTCGATTGGGATGCGCTGCGCTCTCGGATTGCCGCTCACGGGCTGCGCAACAGCCTGCTGATCGCCATCGCTCCCACCGCAACGATCGCCTCGATCGTGGGCTGTTACGAGTGCATCGAGCCGCAGGTGTCGAACCTGTTCAAGCGTGAGACGCTGTCGGGCGAGTTCATGCAGATCAACCGCTACCTGGTGCGTGAACTGCAGGCCCGCAACCTGTGGGACGAGCAGATGATCAACGACATCAAGCGTTCCGAGGGCTCGGTGCAAGACGTCGATCGCATCCCCGACGAATTGAAGGAAGTGTTCCGCACAGCCTGGGAGATTCCGCAGCGGGCGCTCATCGACATGGCCGCCGAGCGAGGTGCATTCATCGACCAGAGCCAGTCGCTCAACCTCTTCATGGAGACGCCGACCATCGGCAAGCTCTCCTCGATGTATCTGCATGCCTGGAAGGCCGGGCTGAAGACCACGTACTACCTGCGCAGCCGTCCCGCGACTCGTATCAATCAGAGCACGACGTCGACCGCCAAGTCGGCGGCGCCGACGCCGCCGACCGGCGGGGGCAAGCCGGAAGCGACTGCGCCGCTCGTCGACGAGCCGGCCAAGAAGAGCTACACCGATGAAGAGGCGATCGCGTGCAGCCTCGAGAACCCCGAATCCTGCGAGGCATGCGACTGATGGCACTCATCGATCCGATCACCGACTACGTCCCGGCCGCACCGGGCGAAGCCCTCGCCGACGAGTTCGAGTCGGCATCGCCGGTCGGCGCTGCGCGGCCGACCAACATCCTCGACCCGGGCTACGACCTCACGTTGCGGCCGATGCGGTACCCGCAGTTCTTCGACATGTACCGCGACGCGATCAAGAACACGTGGACCGTCGAGGAGATCGACTTCTCCGACGACCTCGTCGATCTGCAGCGCAAGCTGATGCCCGCCGAGAAGCATCTCGTCGGGCGACTGGTGGCGTTCTTCGCCACCGGCGACTCGATCGTGTCGAACAACCTGGTGCTCAACCTGTACCAGCACATCAACGCCCCTGAGGCTCGGATGTACCTGTCGCGCCAGCTCTATGAAGAGGCGTTGCACGTCCAGTTCTACTTGACGCTGCTCGACAACTACATCCCGGACATGGCTGAGCGCGAAGCGGCGTTCGCTGCGGTCGAAAACATCCCGTCGATCCGGGCGAAGGCCGAGTTCTGCTTCAAGTGGATCGACTCGATCCAGGGTCTGCAGAAGATCGAGACGCCCGAACAGCGCAAGCAATTCCTGCTGAACCTGATCTGCTTCGCCACCTGCATCGAGGGCCTGTTCTTCTTCGCGGCGTTCGCGTACGTCTACTTCCTGCGGTCCAAGGGCCTGCTGAACGGTCTTGCGGATGGCACGAACTGGGTATTCCGCGACGAGAGCTGCCACATGAACTTCGCGTTCGAAGTGGTCGACACCGTGCGCAAGGAGCAGCCGGAGCTCTTCGACGCCGAGCTCGAAGCCGACATCCGCCGGATGCTCAACGAGGCCATCGACTGCGAGCACCTGTTCGCCGCAGACGTGCTGGGCGAAGGCGTGCCGGGGATGAGCCTCGGCGACACCCGCACGTACCTCGAGTTCGTCGCGGACCAGCGTCTCGCGCAGTTGGGGTACGCCCCCGAGTTCGGGTCGAAGAATCCGTTCAGCTTCATGGAGCTGCAGGACGTACAGGGTCTGTCGAACTTCTTCGAGCGCACGGTCAGCTCGTATCAGACCGGCGTCGAGGGCAACGTCAGTTTCGACGAAGACTTCTGATCGCAGTCGATGTAATCCCTGATGTAATCGGTGTGTTCTCCGAGGGTCGGACCGACGTCGGTGATGCTGCCGGGGGTGCGTGAGAACTTCGGGACGACGCCGAGCATCGGCGTGTCGATGCCGGTGCGCGCCACGCGACGTTGGATCATCTCCCGGGCGCCGTAGTGCTCGTCGCGCAACATGTCGGCGGCGGTGTACACCCGGCCCGCCGGCACGGAGTTCGCACGGAGCAGTTCGAGCAGCTCGTCGGAGGTCATCGTCGAGGTCCATGCGCCGACGAGGGCGTCGAGTTCGCGTTCGTGGATGCCGCGTGCGACATGGGTTGCATATCGCTCGTCGGCGGCGAGGTCCGGTCGGACCATCGCATCGCACAGGCGAGCGAACACCGTGTCCGCGTTGCCGGCGATCAGCACCTCCGACCCGTCGCTTGTCGGGTAGGCGTTCGCCGGCGCCACGCCGGGCAGGGTGCCGCCGGTGCGGCCCCGGAGCACGTCGGCGACCTCGAAGTCGACCATGGTCGATTCCATCAGCGCGGCGACCGCCTCGTAGATCGCCACGTCGACTTCCTGTCCGCGCCCGCTCGACGCGCGTTCGTGGAGCGCTGCGAGCGTGCCGATCACGGCGAACATCGCAGCGAGAGAGTCGCCGAGGCTGATTCCACATCGGGCCGGGGGCCGGTCGGGATCGCCGGTGGTGTGGCGGACGCCGCCGACCGCCTCGCCGATCGAACCGAACCCGGGCTCGGTGGAGCGAGGACCGGTCTGTCCGAACCCCGACACATGGGTGACGATGATGCTCGGGTTGGTGCGGGACAACGTGTCGTAGTCGAGCCCGAACTTCGCCAGCACGCCTGGCCGGAAGTTCTCGAGCACCACGTCGCACTCGCCCGCCAGGCGCTGGACGAACGCGAGGTCGTCAGGGGCTTTCAGATCGGCGACCACCGAGTGCTTGTTTCGAGCGATGATCGGCCACCAGAGGCTGGAGTCGTCGACGCACACACCCCATCGACGCATCGGATCCCCACCGTCGGGTTCCTCGATCTTGATCACCTCGGCGCCGTAGTCACCGAAGAGCTGCCCGGCGAACGGCCCGGCGATGAAGTTTCCGAGTTCCAGCACCCTGACGCCCAGCAGTGGCCCGGTTCGTGCCTGCGCGTCGACGTCCATGGTTGTTGTCTACCGAGTCGACGGTCTCGCCGCGAAAGCGAGAGACTGCCAGTATGTCCGTCGCTGATCGCTTGCCGGCTCGCGTGTCGCTGCGCGACGTGAGCCTCCGTGACGGTCTCCAGGACGAGGCGCCCATCAGCACCGAGGCCAAGGCAGCGATCTTCGAGGCGCTCGTCGCCGCTGGTGTGCGTGACCTCGAACTGACCAGCTTTGTCCGACCGGATCGAGTTCCGGCGATGGCCGACGCCGAGGCCGTGTGCGCCGCCACCGCAGACCTCGCAGCCGAAGCGGGCACGACAAGATGGGGGCTGGTACTCAACGCGCGGGGCGCGGAACGGGCGCTCGCGGCCGGGCTCACCCATTTGCAGTACGTCGTGTCGGTGAGCGACACGCACAGCCGCCACAACGCCGGGGCGGGCACCGACGAGACGCTCGACGAGTTCGCGCGGTTCGCCGGGGAGGCGATCGACGCCGGCGCCATCGTCGAGATGACGCTGGCGACAGCAATGGGGTGCCCGTTCGAGCACCACGTCGATCCTGATCGTGTCGTCGACCTCGCCCGTCGAGCAGTCGACGCTGGTGCCGCATCGATCGGTCTGGCCGACACGATCGGTGTCGCCGTGCCGACCGAGGTCGCCGTCCTCGTCGGGTTGGTCCGTTCCAGCGTCGAGGTGCCGATCGGCGTCCACCTGCACGACACTCGCGGCCTCGCCATCGCGAACGCCATCGCGGCACTGGAACACGGCGCAGTCCGGCTCGATGCGAGTGTCGGCGGCCTTGGAGGCTGCCCGTTTGCGCCGAACGCGAGCGGCAACGTCCCGATCGAGGATCTCGCGCACGCACTCGATGCAATGGGGGTCACCACCGGCGTGTCCCTGCCCGGGCTCGTCGACGCCGCGAATCTGGCGTGCATGTCGGTCGGTCGAACGGTCGACAGCCACATCGGGTTGGCCGGCGCCCGCTTCTCGTGAACGAAAACGGTTGAATCGGTCTGGCGGGACGGACGTTCGCTAGGAGGTGAAGACCTGGTCGGCCGCGATTGCCTGACCGTTCCGAACCGTGACGATCACTCCGTAGCGCGCGAAGGTGAAGCCTTCCGGCGCGTCCGGGGCCGGAGCCAGGCCTTCGACCAGTCGAGCGAATTCCTTCGTCGAGACTCGGTAGGACGTGAACCGACCGTCATCGCAGCAGGCGATCACCGAGGTGGCGGCAGCGGCGGCCAACGGCATGGTGGTGCTCGGTGACGACAACGTGTTGTTGTCGCTTGCGCACGCGTCCTCGGCGTCGCCGAACTGCTCGCGGCAGGCGTCACCGAAGAAGTACTGCACGAGTGTGAAGCTGACGCGCTCGTCATCCGATGTGTAGTCCCAGCTCCAGTACTGCCCGTCGGGAAGCGGATCGAGAATCGGATCGGACTTCTGATTCTCGATGAATGATGGAACGCTGAGTGTCCCGCTCGGCTCGTACCCGGCTGAGGTTGCCTTGGAGTCGGGCGCCGGCCGTGCGTTCGTGGTGGCAGGGGACGGGCCCGCTGGCACGATCGATGACCCAAGCGGCAGCTCGATCACGTCGCCAGGGAGGAGCAGGTGGTCGATCCCCTCGGGCCAGTCGTTCGCGGTGACGAGATCGGCCACAGAGACTCCGGCGCGGGCGGCGATGCCGCTCAGCGTGTCGCCGGCGTCGATCGTGTAGGTGGCCTGGTCTGGTGCTGTGTCCGCAACCGAGGAGGTTTCCGTGCTGCTGCACGAAACGAGGAGCGCGATACCGATGGCAATCGACACCATGCGGCGGGAGACCGCAGCGTGAGCTCCGGCGGTCGTCGTGGTGGTTTCCGGATCGTCCCGCGAGCCTGCCTGCCCGCTCGGTTCGGTGCGGCGCTCTGTTCGCACGAGGCGACAGTACACGTGACGGTCCCTTGTGTCGTTGCTCGTCCGACGTCCGAGACGGCTCGATGTGGGGACATCGGTCACGGTTCGTCGTCGGGTGCGGCCGGTACCGTGAAGGGTGATGGTTGCACCTGATTGGCTCACGAGCACACGCGTTGCGGTCGTCGCCGGCAAAGGCGGCGTCGGCTCGTCGACAGTGGCTGCGGCGTACGCACTCGCCGCGGCCCGAGAGGGAGCCGACGTACTGTTCGTCGCTGTCGATGGCCGCCCGGGCATGGGGCCGCTGCTCGGCGGACGCGAACTCGACTCGAGCGATCGGATCCTGCGCCGCATCAAGGGCGCCGGTCAGGTACGCGGCCGCACGATCCCGGCGGATCAGGCCTTTGGCGACTACCTCGAGCTGAAGGGCGTCGGCGGGATGCTGCGGCGAGCTGCCTCCGCTGCGTCGCTGCCGATGATCGCCGCTGCCACCCCCGGACTCGAACATCTTCTCGTGCTTGGCAAGATCAAAGAACTCGAACGCGAGCGAGCTGCCGACCTGATCATCGTCGACGCACCGCCTGCCGGTCACGCGGCGCCGTTCCTGCGATCGGCCACTGGACTCTCCGATGTGGTGCAGTCCGGTCCCGTGCGTGATCAGTCCGTCGAGGTCGACGCCATGCTTCGCGATCCGGCGCGATGCCAGGCGATGATCGTCACCCTGCCCGAGGAGACGCCCGTGACCGAGGCGCTCGAGTTGGGCGAGGAGCTTCGTGCCGACATCGGTCTGGCGTTGCTGCCCGCCGTCGTCAACTCGTGTTGGCCCGACCGTCCCGGCCTCGCCAAGACGCCGGCGATGGCGGCGCGTTCGCAGAAGGTCAAGTTGTCGGCATCGGCCAAGTCGGCCCTCGCATCGTCGACCGATTTCGGTCGCGAGCGCCTCGTGCGGCAACGCCACCAGATCGAACGACTCGCGGAAGGCATCGGTGTCCCACTCGTGACGCTGCCACGTCTCGCCACACCACGGCTCACGCTGCATCATCTCGGCGAACTGGCCGACGCGCTCGTCGGATCGATGATCGGGGAACGCTCGTGACCGATTCCACCAGCCCCGAATCGTTCCAGGACGAGGTCGCGAACGCAGAGCTGATCGTCACGTGCGGACCGGGAGGCGTCGGAAAGACCACGACCGCTGCAGCGCTCGGCGTTGCGGCCGCACGAGCAGGTCGACGCGTGGTCGTCGTCACCGTCGACCCGGCACGCCGCCTCGCCGATGCGCTCGGTCTCGAAGTCGGTGCGGCCGCCGACGCTCCGCACCGCGTCACCGGCGTCCCCGGCGTGGGCAAGGGCTCGGCAGGCGGCGAACTCTGGGCGCTGATGCTCGACGCCGCCTCGACGTTCGACCGGCTCGTCCACGAGCAGACGGCGAACCCCAAGCAGGCAGCAGCGATCCTCGAGAACCCGGTCTACCGAGCGATCTCGGGCTCGTTGGCCGGGGCGCAGGAGTACATGGCCATCGAGCGGCTGCATCAGCTGTACACCAGTGGAGACTGGGATCTCGTCATCGTCGACACGCCCCCGTCGCGCCACGCCATCGACCTCCTCGAAGCTCCTGACCGGCTGATCGGCTTCCTCGGCCATCCCGTCTACCGGGCGCTCACGGTCGGCCAGCGAGCGTTTGCCAAGGTCACCAACGCAGCGGCTTCGATGTTCCTGTGGGCAGTCCGTCGGCTCGCCGGTCCGCAGATCGTCGAAGACACCGTCGAGTTCTTCCGGTCGCTGGCAAACATCGAGCCGGGACTGCGCCGACGCGCGAAGGAGGTCTCGGTGCTGTTGCGCTCTGAGGCCGCCTCGTTCGTTGTCGTGTCGAGCCCGCGGGCGGAGGCGATCGGTGAAGCAGAACATCTCATCGGGGCGCTGCGTGACGGTGCGTTCCCGTTCGGCGGCGTCGTTGTGAACCTGATCCACCCGATGCCCGAGCAGCTCAGCGCTGCCGACCGCCTCGACCTCGACGACCTCGCCGACGGACCGCTTGCCGAGCAGCTCGCATGGCACGACGAACTCACCGACCTCGCAATGGCCGAGCGAGAAGAGATCGCTGGCCTCGCCGACCTCGCCGAAGACGTGGTGGTGGTCGAGCTCCCGCTGCTCGCCGTCGACGTGCACGACGTCGAGGGCCTGGTTGGCCTCGCCGACCGCTTGGTCGGCGGGCACTAACGTCGGCGACGTGTCCGATCTGTCAAGGCTCGTCGACGAGCTGTTTCAGCGACCCGCTGAACAAGGCGTGACC
>Ga0307380_10001194_pt1 | contig 39028 bp, 23 predicted proteins | sample UN3MG_FD_202239 | JGI IMG/M metagenome (GOLD analysis project Ga0307380, IMG submission 202239) | Soil microbial communities from Risofladan, Vaasa, Finland - UN-3 | ecosystem: Environmental > Terrestrial > Soil > Coastal area > Acid sulfate soil | place: Finland: Risofladan, Vaasa | collected...
TCTTATACATCAAGCGCGTCTAACGCTTTCGATATGCGCTCGTTGGGCGCACGACTTGGCTTCGCAATCGCACCAGTCGGAGGTTTTGGGGTGTGGTGTCATGCCGCCACACCCCAAACAGACCTGCAACGCAGCTAACCCGACAGCGCGATTATTGTGTTTACGGATTCGCTTGACAAGGTGGTGGGCGCCTCGGTATATTTATTGTGTTGATCGTTTGAGCGAAATGTTCAGGAGAAATATTAAGGAGGAGGCACAAATGGCCAGCCCATTTGGAAAATCTGCGAGAACCTCATGGCTTCGCGCCATTCTCTTAGCAGCTGTGCTGCTTGTTGTCTTTGCGAGCTTCGTATGGGGAGAGGTGTTGACGCCCGAGAAGCTCGATAAATCACTTCAATACTGCAAAACAGTGGCCTCTGCATCTTTTCCGGAATGGAAGGACGCGGATTTCGCTGACCGGGAAACATACTACGATCTGAGTGGCGTCCCACTTGTTTATGTTTACTCGGTCAAGCGGGAGAACGTGTATCTGGGTTATATGACTGTCAGCGCCCGGGATGATTTCCACCCATTCTTCGAATATTCCGGCGGTCTGCGTCCGTCTTGGGGCCTTGAAAGGTCTCTGGACACAGTATGGGATATGGGCTACGAGCCGGGCGATGTGCAGTTCGTTTTCGCGCCGCCCTTCGACTACTTGGTGAAGATTAAAGCCAAGAATACAAAGGACCGCGACGCGGCCGATGGCATCGTGATTCATCTCGGCAGTTTTCGGGTGTGCCCCAAGGTCGAGGTGGCGGCTTACCTGGACAGATACACAAGCGTATCCTTGCAGAATCGGGACAAAGTTAAAGGCTTCTGGCGGCAATATGTGTTGTCGGCTAATGGGGTCCCGGAAGTGAAGCAAGGCGCCGATGTCTTGGTCGCAAAGATCATCAACTCCGAGGCGCACGACTACGAGTTCACGTGGTATAAGGGCTGCGGCCCGACCTCTATGACGATGATGCTTGGCTATTATGGCAATGCTTGGGGCTATAAGAACTTCTGGTTTGATGGGCCAGAGAGTCTTTCTTGGTGCGGGACAGCGCCGTTCACCATTCAGGACCTTCACGACAAGATTGTGGAGTTTGGACAGAACATAGCTGACAGTGAGTTTGGTCGCGAGGAGCTGGGCGGCCCAGGCTACGACGGCTGCATACTTAATAAATACGGGATAGATCGTGAGGTTGCAGAGAGGACGATTCAGGAGACAGGCGAGTTTTACGGCTACTCCTTCACCACCGACCATTTGGATTATTGGGGTCGCGGGGTTTCTCCGGCGATAATTAGCACGCTTCAGCAGGAGATCGACAAGAACCATCCTGTCTATTTCGGGATCAGCTCTGACTACTCTGGGAATGGATGGAACACACATGCGGTCTTGGGGGTTGGGTATAATTACTCAGCTGGCACCCACCAGGTTATTGCCCACAATACGTGGTGGTGGTCGAACGGCAGCAAGCCGCATGCAGCCATGGAGAACTTTGAGGACTGGTCGATCATAACAGCCGCGCCGCTGGGTTTCAGCAACAGCCCGCCAGAGCTCACCGAGCCATCGGTTTCGCCGCTTTCGGGACCGCCAGGCACGGTGTTTACGTTTAGTATTCACTACTACGACGTGAACGAGGCTGGATTTTATGTCGATGGGGCGCCGGATTTTGAGCCGTTCCGGACTGGAGACGACAACGGTGGGAACTGGGCTGGAGGAACGCTGCAGAGAGACTACAAGGGTGACCTGATAGCGAATAACGGCATCATTGACTATGAGGGTTGGAACGATATGGGCGACCACTGCTCGGATGACACATGGTATGTTGATCCGGGCAGCGACCCCTGGCCGGACCCGACTGACTGGTGGTCCTCCCAAGACTCGCCGTACAATCCGAAGGACGGGGATACTTTCATCGACCTCAATGCTAATGGACTATGGGAGTCGGAGCGCTTCGATGACGCCAACTGCAATGGAATCTGGGACGGAGACAATGGTCCTTACGACGGTTGTGTCGTGATCGACGAGGTTCCCTATCCGATGCTGATAGTTGGCAGTCCGGGTGCGGTCAAACGCTCAGATGCATACTATCAGGCGCAGGTAACGCTTGGCCCAGGTATCCACAAGTACTACTTTTACTTCAAGGACGGCAATGGTGGCACAGGACGGCTTCCGGCCCGTGGCGGGACATACGAGAACGTCAGGGTCGGTGAGCAGTATAATGCTGCCCCGGATCTCTCGAACCCGGGCGTTTCGCCTTTGACAGGATCACGTATCAGTTTGTTTACGTATTCGGTCTATTACTACGATTCGGACGGCGACCTTCCGGGGAACCCCTACGTGTTCATAGATGACGTTCCTTACCAGATGTGGCTGGCATCTGGCTCTGCGGAGAACGGTTTGTACAGGTATGAGACTTTCCTGAGCGAGGAGGGCCACGTCTATTACTTCGAGTTTGACGATTGCTACGGCAAGACAACTCGATGGCCATCGGCCGGCTACGTCAGCGGGCCGGTTGTGCTGGGCGGGGGAGAGGTTCCGATGCTCTCTGATGGGATGGTCTCGCCGAGGCGCCCGCTGTTTCAGACACCAGTCGCATTCACCGTTCGTTACACGAGTCCGCACGATTATACACCGATAAGCAAGACGGTGGTCCTGGATGGTTCACCGCATGAGATGTCGTTCCTCGAAGGCATTACTGACGACGGCGCGGCGACCGCGATACCTGAGCTGGCCAACTTCGCTAGCGGGGCAACCTACTACTTCAGCACCTCACAGCTAGCTTTGGGTAGTCATAGCTTCTATTTCAGCTTCATTGACGAGACGGGTGGTGCAGGCCGGCTGCCGATGAAAGGTGTTATATCAGGCCCTGATGTGACCGGAACTAACGCGCCGCCTAATCTGAATAGGGGAATGGTGGACCCTGCGTCCGGTACTGGGACAACGGAGTTTCAGTTCAGCGTTGATTATTCAGATATTAACGCCAACCCCGCCGAAGAGGTCCTCATGTATCTCGATGGGGACTCCCACCAAATGGAGCTTCTGAGCGGCAGCCCTGCGAATGGCGTCTATGGGGTGTCGGTCTTCGGTCTTTCCGAAGGGCTGCACTCGTATTGGTTCTACGCCAAAGACAGCTTGGGCGCCGAGACCAGGACGCCAAGCGCTGGAGACGAGTTCGAGGGGCCTTATGTGAGCAAGACCAACACACCACCAGTGTTGAGCGATCCGGCGGTCAATCCCGAGACAGGTAGGTTTTTCGATAGATACGTGTTCGGCGTCGATTACTTCGATGAGGAGGGTGATGCGCCTCATCTTATGTCTGTCTGGTTGGACGGTGATGAACACGAGATGTGGCTTGCGTCGGGAGAAGGTTCTGACGGCACCTACACTTACGTCGCATCGCCGGGCGCATTATCGTCGGGCGAGCATCACTACTACTTCTTCGCAAACGATGGCTTTGGTGGCACGGCGAGGTCTCCCGAGACCGGCTATTTCGCTGGTCCGACGGTCATATATCAGGAGGAGGCGATCTTACCGTATTGGATCGTTGAGAAGAACATCTCGCCGAACATCGAGACGAGCATCGTGCTGACCAACACCGGGCGCGACCCGGTTGACGTTCAGGTCTCGCTTTGGAGATACAACGGTCAGCCGATCACCCCGAATTCGATACAGGTTGCTGGGCACGAGACGAAGGTCCTGAAGGTCTCGGAGATTCCTGGAGTAACCGATTCCGATACTGGCAGTGGGAACCTCACGTGGACGAACGGGCGGTTGGTTGTGTGGGGCAAGGTCGATGCGGGACCCACTATCGCTCTTGACCTTACAGGTGCAAGGCCAGGCCCGCTTCGCCTGCCGTTTTGGCAGGTCATCAGGTACGGAGATGGCAAGGTCAAATACGATACATTTATCGCCCTGGCAAACCAGTTTGATCGCGATGTGAGCGCGGAGATCACTTTTCTTGATGAGTTTGGCGCAGCCACAGCAACGACACACTTGGAGTTGGCGCCTTTCGGGATTAGGACGTTGCTTTTCTCCGAGGCAATAACTGGGACCAGCATCGGTTCGGCCAAGCTGGTCTTCAGCGACCCGGTTAGGGTCTGGGCCGTTATGCTCAACAAAGTGAGAGGCGGAGGATTTGAGCTGCCTGTTCTTGGCAGCGGCGAGACGACGCCGTATTTGGTGCCGTCTTGGAGGAATCAGCCCGCTTTCAACCTTGACACCTACGTCGTTTTTGCCAATCTCGGCGATAGGCCTGTCTCGTCTCAGATTACTTTCTACAATGATGCAGCGAACATCCGAGGCGCCGACCTTGCCTCGGTGCCGGCAGGTGGAATGAGCGTTATTCAGGCTAGCAGATGCACCATGACTGGGGAGGCTGGTTGGGCCCGGGCGGTTTGGCCAACGAGCGGCGAGATAGGCGTGTTCGCAGTATGGCTGAACAGCAACCGGTCTCAGTTCTATCCTGTTCCCCCAGCCAAGAGCTTCACGCCGCCCATATATATCCCGTATTGGGAGTTTGACTCGCTTCTATACAAGGATACTTTTATATGGGTCCGCAACCCCAACGATGCGCCGGTCACGGGCAAAATATCAGTGAACGATCAGCGTGGTTTCCTCGTAGGCGAGGTCCCGTTTAGCTTGATGCCGCGCGGCCTGTTCTCAATATCGGTTAGCATGCTGGACACTGTGGGGCACGGGTGCTTGACGATTAGCTCAAATGCGGTGCCGCCGATGCCTCTTATCGCTTGGGCAATGCTGTGGAATAGCTCTAGCGGCGATGGATGTCTCGTGAAGGCGCAGAAGGCCTTTGGCCAAGGAATCGAGTAGCTGATTTTTCTCTCATTATTCTTCTCCTGCAGAGGTCGTCCGCTGTGAGGGCGACCTCTGTTATTTAGTGTCTTGGGCGGGGTAGCGAGTTTTTCGATCACAATAACAACACGTCCGCAAACTCATGCGCATAAGCTCGGTTCGATTTATGGCGAGCTCGCACTCACTAGATTGGATGCCAGACCAAGTTCTGCCAGAGATCGCGTTCGCCGGAAGGTCAAATGTCGGTAAGTCCTCGCTAATCAACTGCCTTGTTCAGAGAAAGCGCCTCGCTCGGGCAAGCGTAACCCCGGGGAGAACGAGGTGTATCAACTTCTATAGCGTGAACGATGCTATCTGCCTGGTCGATCTGCCGGGATATGGCTATTCGAAGGCATCTAAGGCCCTTCGGGCAAAACTGGCGCCGCTGATCGAGGCATACCTGTCATCCGGCCGCGCCTCGCTGTGCGTCTCGCTCGTAGATTGCAGAAGGCCGCCTGAGACGTCGGACGTGGTTGTCTGGCGGTGGCTGGCCGCACACAACGTTGCGCTCGTGGTTGCCGCGACGAAGGCCGACAAGATATCGAGGTCAAAGCACAACGCAGCCGTCAAGGCAATAACGGGCGCGATTGAAAGCATCAAGAGCTCGCAAGTCATCCTCTTCTCATCGAAGACAGGGCTGGGAAGGTCGGAGCTCTTGAGGCGCATTCTCTCCTATACCAAAACATGACATCCGCAAGAACCATCGCTTATGAGGTGCTGCTGCGCGTCCAAACGCAGCGGAGCTACTCGGACTCGCTGTTAGATGCGCTCCTGACCAAAAGCCAGAATCTCCCGCCGACCGAGAGGCGATTCGCCAAGGCGCTCATCTTTGGCACGCTGAGGAATCGCACGCTGCTTGACTACTATCTCATGCAGGCCGGGTCGTTCCGGCCCGGCAAAACTGACGTGCGGACCCTCGCAGCGCTCAGGCTCGGCGCCTATCAAGTGATGTTCATGGAAAGGGTCCCTGATTCTGCCGCGGTCAACGAGAGCGTTGGCCTTGTGAAGGAGCGATGCGGGCCGAAGGCTGCTGGCTTTGTGAACGCCTTGCTGAGGCGCCTCGTCCGCTGCAAGTCGTCCCTCGAGCGCCCCAAAGTCGCGTTCGAGGCGGACGAGGCGAAGTTCGTGAAGTCGGTTGCTGTTGCGTTCTCTTTCCCTGAATACTTGGTGCAGAGGTGGCGCCATAGGTTTGCGAGGGACCAGCTAGTCGCGCTCATCTCGAAGCTTAACGAGCTGCCAGTCAAGGCCGTTCGCGTGAACAGGACCAAGATAACAGTGTCCGACCTTGCAGAAAGGCTCGCTATGCGCGGCTTTGGTGCGGAGGCGTCCGCGCTGTGCCCCAGTGCGCTCAGGCTCTCGGGACCTGGGCCGCTCGAGGAGACGCCGGAGTGGCGCGAGGGGTTGTTCACTGTTCAGGACGAAGGAGCACAGGTCTTGAGCCTGCTTGTTGAAACTCTGAGGCCGCACTCGATAGTCGATGTCTGCGCCGGCATCGGCCAAAAACTCACGCTGCTTGCGGAGCGTTTCCCAATCGCTCTCGTGGTCGGAAACGACACCTATCTGAGAAAGGTGGAGCAAAGCAGAGAGCAGGCAAAGAGGCTCGGCCTCAAGAACGTCCGCCTAGTCGCTGGCGACCTTCTCTCCCCAACGCTGAGACCAAAATCCTTCGACCTCGTCATTCTCGATGCGCCCTGCACCGGCACAGGCACCATCCGCCGACACCCAGAGATAAGGTGGCGCGTGCGGCCGTCGCATCTGAGAAAAACGGCCAGCCTGGCACTCAACATGCTCGAATCGTGCATGCAACTCGCCAAGCAGCCAGGCACGATTCTATATTCCACGTGCAGCCTGGAGCCCGAGGAAAACGAGGAAGTCATCAGGAAGTTCTTGAGCCGCAATGCTGACTTCGAGGTCTGCCGATTACCCGATGTTCCCGCGCTGCTTCGTCCATCGATGGGCGAGTTTGGCCTCACGCTGTTTCCGCATGTCTATGACTGCGACGGGATGTTCTTCTCGCTTCTTCGGCGCAAGCCCTAGACGGCGAGCGACCCACGTCACCACCGAAGTTCGATGCTCTCGATGAACATCGCTTGGTCGGACAGGCTATCCGGCTGCGAGTCCTCCTCAACATCGTGGTTCGGCGCGAGCGTCAGGTAGTGCAGGCCCGGCAGCAACTCTGAATCGAGTGCGCCTCGGACCAACGTCCTGTCGTCTTCAGAGATTTGGTCGTTCGGGATGGCGTTGCCGTCAAGGTCGATTCTGAAGTGAGTCATCTTGAATCGAGCAGGGAAGACAGGTGTGAATTGACAGACGTAATGTAGCTCATTCGAGCTCGTGCAGTTTCTGAAGATCACCCTCAGCCGCGGGGCACGAGAGCTCCCGGCGCGGCGCCGGCAGGGGTCGAAGATGATGCGCTTTCTGCCTGAATATGTGATGGGGTTCTGCCAGCCCTCCATGAGATATAGCCTTGCCGAGGGCTCGTCGGGTGTGATGACGAGCCGTCTCGCCGGTTTGTCGGTGAGTGGCAGTCGATAGATGCGCCCTGTCCTGTCTTGATAGACCATTTTAGCGCCGAGCACATCTTCGATGTAGCGCTTCATTGGATAGCCGCCCGCCCAGTAGTTGGCCCTGTAATCGCAGACGATATGAGTCAGTCCCAGAAGGGACGTGATCTGCTCGACATAGTCCCTCTCAGAGAGAATACGGTCGAGGTCAATCCCTCGTCCGGTCTGAAGAGCCATGAGGCTGGACAGAAGGGGCGCTTGTCGGTAATACGATGTGATCTCCCTCGGTATGCGAGATGCATAGCCGTTAGCCATGGGGGTCTTGTGCACTGTCTGGTATAAGAGCATGATCGAGGGGTCCACGAACGGGAAGGTCCCAACCATGCCCTGCCCTGACCACACCTGGAATGGAGTAATGAGAATCCCTCGTGGCTTGGGCGAAAGCGTTCCAATCGCATTATAGACCGAAGGGAGCCTGGTCCTATTTGTGGTGATGGGCACGTGCACTCGCTCCGCGAACAATAGTCCGGCGACCAGCACGGTCAGTATCGCCGTGGCCTCCTTAGACCTTTGTTTTGAGAAGAGTCTTGCAGCGCCGAAGCCAACGAGAATCGCCCCGGCCAGCGCTACTCCGAGCCCGAAGCGGCCGGGGATTCTGAGGTCTGCGAGCAGCGGAAGGCTTGTTAGGAGGGTGAATGGAGACAGTGCAGCTGGAATGAACTGCACGCCGAACGCTTTTGGCTTGGGCCCAAGCGATATGGCCAAACAGACAAGAAGTCCGACCAGCAGGCACACGAGAAGGCCCTTGTCTTTCTTGCGAAGAGAAAAAGCGCCAAGACAAAGCAGAAGCAGCGCGAAGACGCCAAAGAACTGGGGCCGGTCCAGTCCGCCGCCGGTGATTCGAGAGGGCCATCCTTGCTTGAGCCTTTCGCTGGCGAACCACACGAGGCTGTCCGGGACGAAGTAGCTGAATGCGTCTGCCGATGACCGCACCGCAAGACCCGTGTCGCGCCCCCAATCGGCGTCGAACAGCGACGAGAACTCGCTGGCGTAGTAGATTACAGGAGAGGCTATGACACAGAACACAACAGCCGCCAAACTAAGGGCCAACAGGCTTTTCTTCTTGCCGCGAGACCTTGCTGTCCGGACGAGACCCAGCACGAAGATCGGGGCAGCGCACAGGCCAAGGATGATTGTCGTGGTGTAGTCGTTGTAGAGGTTTAGAGCAAGGAGCGCGGCCGCCATGACAAGGTCAAACTGTCTGTGGTTTTTGGTCCATTTGAGCAGGAAATAGAGGCAAAATGGGAGAAGCTCTGTAGCTGTCAGGTTGTAGTGTCCGATAGCGTGGTACCAGTGCGTTGTAGAGAAGGCGAACGCGATTCCGGCACAGAGGCCGGCCAAATGGGAGCCGGTGAGAAACCGAACTAGAACGGCCATGCCGAGTGCTCCAAGAGCGAACGACAAGATCAGGCTTAGATTGCTCGAGACAATTGGTCCCCAAAGCCAAGTAATGGGCGCAAGCGCGGCGCAGTGCAGGGGGATTGTGGTGTGATAGATTGTCCTGATCCCGAACGGGATCATCGCCCAGTCGCAGTTGAAGAACAGGTCGCCATGCTTGATCTGTTCGGCAACCCACCAGAAGTTCCAGGCGAACATGGCCGAGTCGCCACCGCCGCACGGGGTCCCGTCAGCGATAAACAGCGCAACGTTGCGAGTGAAGACCACGGAAAGCATGAGGAATACGAGCGCGAGGAGGAGCAGCTCGCTCCGTCCGTTTCTGCTCGGCCGTATTAGGTTCTCGGCATCGTTATTGTCTTCCACCATAACCCTCTCAATATGCTTGTCCGATTGAAGCTGCGGCGAGGGGAGCGGTCATAGAGCAAGGCCAGGGACCGCGTCGAGGTCGAGGCCTGCGAGCTCGTTCTTCTCGAGGTGGTGGAACGCAGCGCAGGCGATCATCGCGGCGTTGTCAGTGCTGAGGTCCTTGGGCGGCAACAGAACGTGAAGCCCCCGTTCTCGAGCCGCGTCCGAGAGCCGCTTGCGCAGCTCGGCGTTGGCTGAGACTCCGCCGCCGAGTCCGATCAGCGAGATGTCCTCTGATTGGGCAAGCCTCAGAGTTTTGTGGATCAAGACGTCGAATACGGCCTGCTGGAACCCAGCGCATATCCTGCTGACCATGCTGGCCTCGAGCTTGGCCGAGGCATCTTGCGGTGAGGCAATCCCGAGCTCGAACCTGAGGTAGTTGAGGACTGCTGTCTTGAGACCGGAGAAGCTGAAGTCGTAGTTGTCGTGCCTGATCATCGGGCTTGGGAAAGAGATGCAATCGCCGCGTGACTGGCTCGCCAGCCGTTCAATCACCGGGCCGCCCGGATAGCCCAGCGAGAGCGCCTTTGCTACCTTGTCGAACGCCTCGCCGGCCGCGTCGTCAACCGTCCGGCCCCTGAGTTCATATTGACCGAAGTCTCTTGCAACGTAGAGGCTGGTGTGGCCGCCGGAGACGACGAGCGAGACAAACGGGAAACTGCATTGAGCGCTTGGGGTAAGAAGAGGCGAGATGATGTGCCCCTCAAGGTGGTTGACGGGCACCAGTGGCAGGCCGCGTGAGTATGCGATTGCCTTGGCAACGCCTATCCCAACAAGCAGCGCACCGACAAGCCCAGGGCCTTGCGTAACCGCTATCGCGGAGCAGTCGCCGAGCGTGCAGTCCGCATCCGAAAGAGCTCTTCTGACAACCGATATGATGTTCTCAATGTGCCGCCGGCAGGCAATCTCCGGCACTACGCCGCCGAACTCGGAGTGGTCAGCGATTTGCGAGGCGACGACGTTGGAGAGAATCTCTCTTCCGTCCGACGCAACCGCGCAGGACGTGTCGTCGCAGGATGTATCTATGCCTAAGATAAGCGTCAAGTAACACTACACCTCGAGTTCCTTACCAAGCGTGGCGATATCGAAAAGATGAAGCGGCCTCTCCTTGCCAGTGCTCATGTCGAAAGTGAATATCCCACTTCTGCCCGGCGCAAGCCGCAGGAAACACAGCCCGTCCTGCTCGAAGCCGGGGAGCATCACCAGCAGCTTCTGGCGATCATCGACGAGCATCTCGGAGAAGATGGTGCGGTGGCCGTGGCCATAGACGACAAGGTCTGCGCCCGACTTCATCGTTCTGTATGCCGAATCGAAGCAGTGATAGTAGAAGTTGCTGTTCTTGCCGATCACGTAGTTCCTGCTGACGTGTGCAGAGCAGTTGGCCACATGAAGGCCTATATGAGGCGGCAAAGCGTGGAATAGCCAGGCCATGGGTCTGCTCCTGACGACCTTCCTGAGAATCCTATAGCCGATATCGTCTGGATCGAGGAGGTCGCCGTGCTCTACGTGGACCTTGGCGCCCAGGTAGTCCAGCTGAAGCGAGTCGGCGAAAATCACTGCGGGCAGCGCTCGCTCGAAGAATGGCCCGAGGTTGAAGTCATGGTTCCCGTGCAGGTATTTGAAAGTAACACCGCTGTCGGCAAGGTCCAGCAGCTTGGATAGCGCCGGCACATAGCAGTACGGAACCACATCGCGATATCCGAACCAAAAACTGAACAGATCGCCGTTTATGATAATTGATTCGGCCTCAGGCTTTATGAATTCGAGGAAGCGAACGAAGCAGGCCTGAAGCTCGTTCTCCCCTGGCGCAAGATGAAGGTCCGAAACTGCAATAAGGCTCATTGATCAGGAAAGCAAGAGGCGATACGCGCCCATCGAAGCTGTCTTGTCGGTCGAGCAGGTTAAGGGGTGAAGCCTTTGAGGAACTTGCGCCTCGTCGGATGCCGTAGCTTCCTGAGGGCTTTGGCCTCGATCTGGCGAATGCGCTCCCGCGTGACGTTGAACATGATGCCCGCCTCCTCAAGGGTGTGCTCGTATCCGGTGTCGATGCCCATTCTGAGCATGATTACCATCTCCTCGCGCGGCGTTAGATACTTTCTCAGAAGCTGGTGGGTGATCTCCCTGAGGTTCTGACGATCGACCGCGTCGGTCGGGGATATTATCTTCTTATCCTCGATGAAGTCGCCGATGTGGCTGTCCTCCTCCTCGTTGATCGGGGTCTCCAGCGAGATCGGCTCTTGAGCTATTTTCATGATCTTGCGAATTTTGTCCGGAGGTATCGCGAGCCTCTGTGCGAGCTCATCTGGCGTCGGCTCACGGCCAAACTCCTGCACCAAGTAACGAGAAGTGCGAACAATACGGTTGATAGTCTCGATCATGTGGACCGGTATCCTGATCGTTCGAGCCTGGTCCGCCATTGCCCTAGTGATTGCCTGGCGTATCCACCACGTAGCATACGTCGAGAACTTGTAGCCACGTTTATACTCGAATTTGTCAACTGCCTTCATCAGCCCAATGTTGCCCTCCTGAATCAGGTCGGACAGATGCAATCCGCGGTTGGCATACTTCTTGGCGATACTTACAACCAGCCGAAGATTGGCCTCTGAAAGCTCTCGTTTGGCCTCCTTGGCGATCTCCTGGCCCATCGCAACCCTGTGCGATACCTGCATCAATGCAGGCAAGGTCATCCCCGACTCGGCCTTGATCTTCTTTATCTTTCTGCGCCGGTCCTTGATTATGCTGTCTATCTCCCTGAGCTCCTCCAGCGTGAACCCTATTTGTCTCTCTTTACGGTCTCTGTTCTCGACAGCAATGCCGCGCAGCCTACGTATCGCGTTCCTGATCTCCTGAACCGGCATCCCGCAGTGTTCCTCATATTTGCGAATCTCTTTCTCGCACTCCGTCCACTGGTTCAGAAGATCGCGTATTTTCTCGGTGATCCTGTTGACGTACTTCGGGTTTAGATTTAGTGACATGAGCTTCTGGATTATCTCGGCAAACAGCTTGCCGGCCCTCTTGCGGTTATCCCTGGTCGCGGTCGCATCCCGCCTGCAAAGCCGCATCATGCTCAGATAATCCTTGTATCCCGCCTTCACATCGGAGAGTGTGTTAAGAACACGCGCACGATCCTCGTCCTCGTCATAACTCTCCCGATAATCCTCAACTTTGACGATCTCCCGAATGTTGTCCCGCCGCCTCCGGTCAGCCGCAAAACGCAACAGGTCCTTGATGCCCAACGGGGAAGACACAACGGCCTTGAGAATCCTGGTCTTGCCGATCTCGATCCGCTTGGCGATTCTGACCTCGCCCTCTCTATCCAAAAGCGGCACCTTGCCCATGTCCCGAAAGTACATCTTCAACGTGTCGGACACATTAACGGGCGAGTGCTCCTTGGCCGAGTCGTAATGATGTTCATCCATATCCAACTCGTCATCGGCGTATTCAGGCGCCTCCTCCGGCACAGACTCCTGCACGAGCTGGTCCATCAACTCGTCGGCGCCAGCGTCCACGATCTCGATGCCGTGCTGGCTCAACGCCATCATCAGGTCATCCAGCTCCTCGCCAGATACCGGAACGCCAGAAGGCAACTCGTCGCTTATCCACTGGTAGGTAACTACCTTGCGACACTTTGCTTTCTTAAGGAGTTCCTCCCGTAACCTAGCCAGACTCGTCTTTGTCACCATTTGGGTACCCCTAGAGGAATTGGGATTATTTACGCTCTAATTACCGAACAACAATTGCGGGCTATCGCAGTCCAAACCGCTTCTGACATGTCCATGCTATTTCTAACTATATCATCGATCGCGAGATCTGTCAACCAACAAAGCGCAAGATTGACAGAACGCTCCGACAAAATCGGGCCAGTTGCGGGCCGCCTCGCCGTCAATTTGCCGCATACGTGGGCCTTTTGGCCGGGGAAGCTCTACAAACCGCCGGCGTCCGGGGCTCGCCCTACGCTCGATAGGTCCCGCCAATCCGCACGCAAGCTCCTCGCAGATTCCATACACCCGCTAGTGCGCATAAAGCGGGAAGCCCGACGTGAGCTCCTTGACTTGCTTGCCAACCCGCGCCACGACGCCCTCGTCGCCGCGGCTGTCAAGCACATCGGCAATGAATTCTCCCACCTTTTCCATCTCTGGCTCTTTCATCCCGCGTGTTGTGAGCGCCGGCGTTCCGAGCCTGATCCCGCTGGTTATGAACGGGCTTTCCGTCTCGAACGGGACCGTGTTCTTGTTACAGGTAATGTTCGCCTTGTCCAGCCACTCCTCCGCATCCTTGCCGGTCATACCCTTCGCGCTCACATCGACCAGCATCAGGTGCGTGTCCGTGCCCCCAGAAACAAGCCGATACCCCCTATCCATGAGCGTCTTGGCCAGCGACGTCGCGTTCTTCACAACCTGACCGATGTATTCTCTGTAACTGTCGGTCGCCGCCTCCTTGAGCGCAACCGCTTTCGATGCAATGACGTGCATCAGAGGCCCGCCCTGCACCCCCGGAAATACGCTCCTGTTGATCAGCTTCCGGTCGGACTTGGTACACAGAATGATCCCACCGCGCGGGCCACGAAGCGTCTTGTGTGTCGTTGTCGTAATGAACTGGCAGTGTGGAACGGGGCTCGGATGCTCCCCAGCAACAACCAGGCCCGCGATGTGCGCAATGTCCGCCATGACAACGGCGCCGACCTCGTCCGCTATCTCTCTGAACCTGGCGAAATCCAGTGTCCTCGGATAGGCGCTGCCGCCAACCTCGATCAGCTTCGGCCTGTGCTCGAGTGCCAGCCTCTCGACCTCATCGAAATCGATCTGCTCAGTCTGCCGATTCACGCCATAGGGAACGACGTTATAGAGCTTCCCGGAGAAATTGACCGGGCTGCCGTGCGTCAGATGCCCGCCGCAGGTGAGCGACAGCCCGAGCATTTTGTCGCCCGGCTTCATCACCGCCATGTATACCGCCATGTTCGCCTGAGCGCCTGAATGAGGCTGCACGTTGGCGTAGTCCGCACCAAACAAGCTCATCGCGCGTGACCTCGCGAGCCGCTCGGCAACATCGACAAACTCGCACCCCCCATAATACCTCTTGCCCGGAATGCCCTCCGCATACTTGTGCGTCATCACACAGCTCTGCGCCTGCCGAACAGCCTCGGATACGAAGTTCTCCGACGCGATCAGTTCCAGCTTCTCGAGCTGACGATGCTCCTCGTTCATTATCGCCTCGTAAATCTCTGGATCGACCTCTTTGACAATCTCCATCGAAAGCATCAGTTGATCTCCTTGTCCTTCAGTCAGTTGAATAGATCGCTCGAATTGCAGTCGCTGTTTGGCTTGGCCTTCGGAGCCTTCTTGAATGTTACATTCACGTGCTTTGATGGGGGGTAGTTGACGCCCTTGCCGCCAATGAGCTCCTCGACCGAGAGGACCTGGATGCGGGGATAGCGCTTGTTCCAGCCCGGAGAATGATAAAACTCCGCTCTTGCGGCCTCCCTTTGCATGGGCTTTGTGGGCGGCTGCATGGTTATCAGGACGCCCATCTCGGCATTCTCGCGTTCCATGACGCCCCTCAGGTCCCGAATGTGCGAAACACCTACGTGGCCCGCCTTCACCGAGAAGATTATCTGCTTTGTCTCGCGGCCCTTGCCCTCGTCGTGGAAGTAGAGTCGCCCGTCTATCCCCTCGTCCGCTCCTTTCTTCTGCTCCGCAGGCCTTGCCCCTACCAGACCCAACGCCCACCACTGGAACTGATACGGGTCCTGCTTGGCAAGCTCCATCGCCCCAGAAATGGATACTGGCTCGCCAACGATGTCGTAAGTGTCCTTGATCTTCTCCCCAAATGTGTCTTGAAGACGATGCTTAATAAGCGTCACTGCCAAGTGCGTTACGTCGATCCCGATCCAGCGCCGATTGAGTTTCTGCGCTACAGTAATGGTCGTCCCGCAGCCACAGAATGGGTCGAGAACAACGTTACACTCGTTGCTGCTGGCTCTGATAATCCGCTCCAGAAGAGCCTCCGGCTTCTGCGTAGGATAGCCCAAACGCTCCTTCGCCACAGGATGTACGTATGGGATGTCCCATACATCGTGCATAGCCACGCCTTTGCTTGGGTCACGGTCCATTAGCCGGGTCTTGTCCTGGATAGCGCGGCCTCCCTCTACTTTGCGTTTGAAGGTAGCAATTGCAGTTTTTTCAGAGAATGGTTGCATTAGTTTGTTGTAAACCCAAGTCCTGGTCTTACTGTACCAGAGCAAAACGTCATGCATTTTTTGAAAGGTCTTCGAGGCAGCGGTCCACCTCCGGTAATGCCAAACGATCTCATTGCGGAAATTACGTGTGAATACCGCATCCATGAGCAGCTTCAGGTAGTGGCTTGCCGTGGGGTCGCAGTGCAAATAAATGCTGCCGGTCGGTTTCAGAACCCGATTTAGCTCCACCAGTCGCGGCGCCATAATGGCGAGGTAGGCCATCATGTCGTTATGGCCGAGCAGCTTTCGGAAGGCCTGCATCGCCTCAGAGACCTTTCCCCCCGCCTCGACAATGTCCTGATAAGATTCTGCCGCCTCCTCGCCCCAGAACCAGGTGTCATCAAACGCCTTGATCTGAGCCCTCGAGCGAGCCCCATTTCTCTCGGCGAACAAGACATTGTAATCCTGGTTGCTCTTGAAGGGTGGATCGAGGTAGATGAGATCGACCGACTCATCCTTGATGTGTAGCCTTAAGACCTCCAGGTTATCTCCGTAGTAAAGGATGTTCTTGTCGGACATTACTTGGCCTCAATCATTCATCGATCACGAACAAACCGTTATCGATACGACCCGCCCCGGCGACATGAATGGCCCCGGCATTTAGATAAGGCTGTTCTCAATCTTCTTGATTCTATCCAGACGGCGGCTGTACTTGCCGCCCTCGAAGTCGGTCGTCAGCCACACATCCACTATGGCCTTTGCTACCTCATCGCTTATGACACCGGCGCCGAGGCACAACACGTTTGAATCGATGTGCGCCCTGGACATTCGGGCCATGAACTCGTTCGTGCAAAGCGCGGCATATATCCCCTTGAACTTGTTGGCTGCAATTGACATACATACGCCTATGCCACAGAGCAGTATGCCCCGTTTGACCTCGCCCTGGACAATCGCTTTGCAGAGCTTCTCAGCATATTCGGGATAGTCCACCTCAGCGCTGCTATCCGCGCCGAGGTCCATAACCTCATAACCCGATTTCGTCAGATGTTCGCACAACACACGCTTCATACTGAATCCGGCGTGATCGGACGCAATCGCCACTGGTTCCATCAAGACGCCTCCTTCTGCCCAAGTCTGTTCCTAATCTAATAATGCTCTCCATCGAGCGCATCCATTGTCCTACTTATGCCTGTTGTATTGTGCGCACAACCCCACTGCTGCGGGCAAACGGTTCGCCTGCGCAGATGCCCTGCCGGCGACGCATCATTCCGCAATGTTCTCCCCCTCTATCACCCTGATTTCCCCTGTCCTGCGAGAGTGCCTTCCGCCCCCAAATGCCGTGTTCAGCCAGACTTCGACGATGCCCTTCGCGACCTCATCCCCCAGCACCCGACCGCCCAAACACAGAACATTCGAATCGTTGTGCTCACGCGACATCCTGGCCATGAACTCGTTCGTGCAAAGCGCGGCATATATCCCCTTGAACTTGTTTGCCGTAATCGACATGCCGATCCCTGTCCCGCAGACTAGAATGCCTCGTTCGGCCTGGCCAGCAAGAATCGCCTTGCACAGCCTCTCGGCGAAGTCCGGGTAATCAACCGAGGCAGGGCCTTCAGTGCCCAAATCAAGAACCTCGTAGTCCAAGGCTCTCAAATGCTCGATCAGCACCCGCTTCAGCTCGACGCCTCCGTGGTCGCTGGCTATCGCAAGTCTAGTTTCCATAACAACTCCCTACTGACCGAGTTTCACCCTCACCTCATCGATTATCAAGGGCATCGCATCTTTTATGGCCCCGAACACCGCCTCATAAGCCTGTTTTTGAAGCCCATACGGGTCAGGAACATCCAACACTAGCATTCTACGCTCGACGGCTGGCAGGATCGAGCTCAACTGCTCCGCGTGTCCCTGGCTCATAGCCACGACTATGCTTGCATCCTCGAGCATTCTCTTATTCACCTGTCTTGACACGTGATGTGAGAGATCAAGCCCGTTTTCCGCTGCGACCTCTATCGCCCAATGCGAAGCGCCACGGCCATCCAAATCCAACGTCCCAGCAGATTCGGCGACAACACCCTCGGTCCCAAGCACCCTCAGCTCCCTTTCAAGCAACGCGGCCGCAAGTGGGCTCCTACAGATGTTCCCGCTGCACACGAATAAGACTTTGAACCTACCCCTGTCCGTCTCAGGCAACTTCAACTACGCGTTCAGAAGGTTCATGGCCTCAAGGCGCGTCTTTTCCCTTTTCTGGAACGCGCCCCGAACAGCGGACGTCGTGGCAACGCTTCCTGACTTGGCGACGCCACGCATCGACATGCAAAGATGCTCCGCCTCGATCACGACTAAGACACCCAGCGGGTTCAGCCCCTGCATGATCATGTCCGCGAACTCGCTAGTGAGGCGCTCCTGCAACTGCAAGCGCTTGCACAGTGTTTCCAAGACGCGCACAAGCTTTGAAAGCCCAACGATCGCCCCCTCACGGGGGATGTAGGCGACGTGTGCCTTGCCCAGGAACGGCAAGAGATGATGCTCACACACAGAATACAACGGGATGTTCTTCACCATCACCATCTCGTCGTGCTTCGTCTGATAGACTTTGCTCAGCAAATCCCTGGGGTCCTGTCCTATGCCCGAGAATATCTCCTCGCACATCCGCGCCACCCTGTTCGGCGTCCCAACCAGACCCTCTCGCTCGGTGTCCTCGCCAATGCCCTCAAGTATAAGCCGAACGCCCTGCTCTATCTTCTTGGGGTCCATTTATCTAGCACCTCTTATCTTTGCACGTCCTCAAACCACAATACTCCACTGACCACAGAAGCAACTGGTCTCACAGGTCAGACAAGATAACGCCACCAGCCCCGTCAGTCAATTGCGACCCAGTGTCTGGGCGGCGGCCCATAGGTGCCCACGGCACAGCCATGTAGGGGCGGTTCACGAACCGCCCTTCGCCCTACGGAGCCCCGATCGGACTAGACCAGGGCGATTCGTGAATCGCCCCTACGGTGCCCGATGTTTTTGGACAGCCTCTACAACTGGCCATGCCACCCAGGCCCAGGGTAAGGGAGCGGAGGCTCTCCGCCGCCCCTACATGAATGTGAACGAGGCGCTCGAGATGTCGGTTATCATGTTGAAAGTGCCCTGCTCGAATATCGCTGTCATCCAGGTGTATTGCCCAGTCGCGAAATCTTCCGGGAAGTCGTAGATGAGCACGAGCACCGTTGGCATCATCGTCCCGGACGGCAGCATGCCGCTCATAAACGGCGCCGGCAGGTCCCCGCCAGGATAATAGAAGAGCGTGCCGTCAGGCAGCATACAGGCGATCTGGATGTCGATGTCTATGTCCGGCCCCGGATTCTCGTAACTTATCGCAACCGTCATCACGTCCCCCGCGTGGTACTCCTCGCTGTCGGTCCCTATCGTTATCGTGGGTCCAGGCGGCTTGACGCCCGACTCGCGGCACAAAAGGCCAGCCGGCGTTGCGAACCAGACGTCGCCGTTCGGGGCTATCGAGATGTCGCGTATCTCGTTGACGGGAATGCCGCTGTCGATGTCCCACATCTTCCACTCGTGGCCGTCGAAGTAGCCCAGGCCGTCGGCCGTGCCCACCCAGACGTTGCCCTGCGCATCGCACTCGATGCAGTTGATAGCGTTCGAGGGAAGCCCATCATCGACCGTGTACCGAGCCAGCTCCCCTGAAAAATCCACCAGGGAGACTCCTGTATCCTTGAACCCGAGCCAAAGCGCGTCGCGGCCTGCGCAGGCCATCGCCGTTACGTTCTGATACTCGGGCAGCCATCTGACAACGCTGTTTCCGAGAAAGGCCGCGACGCCCGAAGGGATGCTGACCCAGACCTTGCCGAGCTCGTCGAGGGCGATGGCCTGCGGACTACCCCACGACTCGGTTGGCCAGGACATCCAAGAGGCGCCGTCGTATCGGGCGAGGCCGTTTAGGGCGCAGACCCAGAGCCTGCGCTCGTAATCGCAGCAGAGGGCCTTGCAGTAGCTGAGCGGTATCCCATCGCTGCCGGCCCTGGAGTAGTTGATGAACGTGCCCTGCCACTTCCGCAGCATGCCCTGTTGGCCAAACCAAATCGCGCCTGTCCCGTCGAAAGCGATGTCATAGACGGCGTTGACGCCGTAGGCCTCCGGGCGGTAAAGGACCTCCCAGTTCGGCGCGTCGTAGTATCCGATTTCGGCCTGTCCACACCCGTAGAAGACCTTGCTTCGCTCATCGACGGCGACGGAGTGCACGTCGTTGCTCATGACCGTATCGCCGGGAAAGTTCGTCCAGAGGCCGTTCTTGTAGCTCGCTATGCCCTGAGTGGTGCAGATGAACACGGTTCCGTCCGGGGCGCAGGCGACGCCCATGGTGACGTTCGATTCGAGGCCGGAGTTGAGCGTGTTGAAGGTGGTCCAGCTCTCGCCGTCGAACATGGAGACACCTGAAGTATAGTCGCCGACCCACACCCGGCCGTCCGGACCTACATCTACAAACATGGGCATATAGCCAGCAAGACCGTCATCGGGCATGTATGAGTGCACCAGGACGCCATCCTGAAATCGATGCGCCAGGTTCATGTCCGTTATCCATACTTCGCCCGACCCGCCGACGGCCATGTCCGTCGGATCAAGGAGGGGCAAGTCGTCGAACACCCTCCACACGCCATCTCTGTACCTGGCAAGCCTCCCTCCCTGTCGTGAGACAGCGAACCATCCCGTCCCGTCTTGCTCGAAACATATTTGTTGTGCATAGAAGCTAGGTACACCTTCTACAGAGCGCCAGATTTCGCCGTCGAAGCGCCAAAGCTCGCCCCACAACGAGCACCACACGCTTCCGTCGGGCGCCGCGGCAATAGCCCCAATGTTACCCGGGAACTCGTGCCAAGCAACGAAATCCTCAGCTATGCAGAAGACCTTGTTCCACGAGCCGACCCACACCCGGCCCTGAGTATCGATAGCGAGACCTATCGACCAGGTAGCCGCCTCAACGCGGTAGGTCTTATACTCGCCCGTCGATGGCACGAAGCTAACAACTCCTCCGGGACCGGCCCTAAACCATAGGGTCCCGTCAGTGCCCACCTGCGGGTAGCTGACACCCGTAGCGCAGAACGGATTATCATAAAGCACGAAGTCGCCCGCATTGACGATGCCGCAGAAGAGAACAACGAAGCAAATGAAAGACAGAAGACTCTTCATTTTCCAACTCCTCTCTTGATTCTTCACAGGATTAAATGGGGGGCCGGACACTCCCGGTCCCCCAGACCTCTTAAACTACCTCTTCAGCCTATCCGCCGCAGTCTCCGGTCATTAGGCTGTATGGCAGGGAGCCATCCGGATCTCGGCTATCGCAATCCTCGCACTGGAAGTAGTAGTAATAGGTGCTGTTCTCGTCCAGCTCCAAAGCTACGACATGCAAGACGCAAAGCGGCTGAGGGCTTTCGCCGATCTCCGTGAGATGCGGCACAAAAGCTGGGTCCCCATCTTTCTTGATGTACAAATATACATCATGAGGCGGGTCCACCAAGTTGTGGTAAACGCTGAAAGTGAACACGCAGCTGTTGACGCCAGCTACAACGCCGCCGTTGCACAGCGCATCGCCCGAACAGCAGTTATCAGCCCAGACATACAGAGCGATGCCGGCACCCACCACCAAACAGATTGACAAGACTATCAAAGATCTTTTACTCATCGACTATCTCCTTTACTTGAAAGTCGTAGTTTGGTAGGTTTCCCTACCGTTTCTGGCGAGCGCCGCATGGCGCTCAACCTTGCCGGCCGGGGGGCTAATGCCTCCTGGTCGGCTTTCTTCTCAGCTCGACAATTCTTCAGTCTGCATTCTTGGCTGATATCGACCTCCTCTCTCTTAAGCTCATTTCCGATTCTCCCGGCCGAGGGGCTTCAGGTCTCTTGGTCGGCTTTCATGCCGAAAATCACCGAGGTGAAACTTCTGCGCGGTGTGCATAGGTGGGCCTCGTTCGTTTGGGTCGGCCGTCTCCGCCCTGTCCTTGGTAGTTAGTGCGAGGGAGGAGGCTATCGCGGGCAAGAGGGAATAGCGCACGACATTCCCCCTACGACATGTAGCAGCAGTTGAGAATGACGCCGCAGAATGTAGGAACCTCATCCCATTCCCCTATTTTATCCTACAACCTTACTTAAAATATGACGCCTGCAACTAGAAGCGTCAAGTGTTTTTTTTCGGACGTAAACACCGTCCAAAGCACTGCTTTCGTTTCAGGAGAGCACGGAGTTTGCCCAAGACTTGGGTCGGGCAGGTTGTGGCTGTGGGCTGTGCCTGATTGGCCGAGGCAGCCTCAAGCCGCATATCGCTTTGCTCTTCCTTGCCTCTATCTTGACGGCGGGCGGCGATGAGTGCTATCTTGCGGCCGGCACCTAGGGTCATAGGACAACTGGCTGCCTGAGATGTAGTTGAACTTGTTTTAGCAAGATTGGCTGGGTCGGGGCCTTGCCCACACCCGCCAACCTAACTAGCCGGAATGGAGGCGGAATGGCAGTAAATCTCAAAGGACGCGACCTTCTTACGCTCGGTGACCTCACGCTCGAGGAGATCATTCAGATACTTGAATATGCTCAGACGCTCAAGCTCAAGCACTTTGCAGGCGAGCAGCACAGGCTGCTTAAGGGCAAGAACATCGCGATGATATTTCAGAAGCCGTCGCTTAGGACGCGGGTCTCCTTCGAGATCGGCGCCGAGCACCTGGGTGCACACGCCGTCTATCTTGCCCCGGACGACATCAAGCTCGGCGATCGGGAAGGCGTCGCGGACACCGCGAAGGTCCTGTCGCGATATGCGGACTGCATTGTGGCAAGGGTTCTCGAACATAAGACAGTGGTGGACCTTGCGGAGTTCGCGAGCGTTCCAGTCATAAACGCGCTATGCGACACTTATCATCCCTGTCAAGTTCTGGCGGACTTGTTGACGATATGGGAGAAAAAGGGCGAATTCGATGGCCTCAAGCTGGCCTTCATCGGAGACGGCAACAATATGTGCAATTCGTTGATGCTTGGCTGTTCGGCCGTGGGAATGGATGTTAGTATCGCCACGCCACCGGGGTACGAGCCGAACCCTACTATCGTTGAGCGGGCGCGGGAGATAGGCTCCGCCGGCGGGGCGGAAATCCTAATCGGAAATGATACTAAGGAGGCGCTCAAGGACGCTGACGTGGTCTATACCGATGTCTGGACCGGGATGGGGCAAGAGGATGAGGCCGACAAGAGGAGAAAGGACTTCGCCGGCTACGGGCTGAACGCCGAGCTGGTATCGGTCGCGGCCCCGGACACAACTATACTGCACTGTCTTCCCGCTCATTACGACGAGGAGATAACCTTTGACCTAGTCCACGAGGACCCGCGGTCGGCAGTCTTTGATCAGGCCGAAAACCGCATGCATGTGCAGAAGTCGGTCTTGGCGCTGCTGGTTAGGTGAGGTCTGAGATGCGTTTCTCGTTTAGGGCTCGTGTTGCTTGGGATTCGCAAGGTGGTCATACTTGGTGCCTGCCGTTCTTAGCCGTGCCTGGGATTGAGGGCAGCGTTCTGTGTGTTGAGGTCAACCCCGTGGGTTTGTAACAACAGCGTTATTAAGAATAATTTGTAGGCTTCCGCATGGAGGATTGCCATGAACAGACCGAACAGATGTCTGCTCGCGCTCCTGCTCGCTACGATTCTCGTCTCGAGCGTTAGCGCCTCTTACATTAGAATAGGGCTTTACGACGGTTCCGTAGGGCAGGTTACCGACATCACGGCCCTGTGCGAGGACCTTTTCAGCTTCAGCCCGACGAACGTCATCCCTATCAACTTTTCGGGAGATTCTATCGTAGATGGCTACATCGCCTTCAGTGAGAACACGCTTCAGATGTCCTATTGCGACGCTCGGACCTGGGCTGTCGTGCCGATCGGAGCCTTCGCCGCGGACGTCTTTGCATTCCAGCCCAGAAGGCTTTCCGTTGTTCATCGGGAGGGACAATTCGATGAGTTGTTGGCCTGGGATTATGGCCAGATAGTGCTGTTCGACCTCGATGACTTCGAGGCGCAGGACGTAACGATGGAGTTCGCTGGGGCGCTGTGCGTTTCAGGCGTATGCCTAAGCGACTCGTCGAACCTAGACGAGGCGACGTTGGCCTACGACGGAGAGAACTGGTATCTCGGCCTTGGCTACATCACGGGCTTTGTGGACGCTCTTTTGGGGCCAGGCGTGGTTCGGCTCACGCCGCTCAACGTTGTCGGCTCGACCGCGGACGATGCTATTGTCTTCGTTTTTGAGACGGACAACACACCGCCGGTCGCGGAGTTTACCATCTCGCCCGAGGCCGGTGATTCGAGCACAACGTTTGCGTTCGATGCCTCGGACTCATGGGACGCAGAGGATGAGGCGGACAGTTTGATGTCCCGCTGGGACTTCGACTCTGACGGCAGTTGGGACACTGAGCTTTCATTCGACAAGGTCGCGTATCACAGCTTCGGGTCGTCGGGCGAAAAGCAGGTAACCCTTCTCGTGATGGACACCGATGGTGCCACGGGAAGCAAGACAAGTGCTCTGGTGGTCAGCAACGCTCGCCCGACAGCGGCCTTTGTGGTTGCTCCCGAGACGGGGACGGTGGGCACGGTCTTCTCGTTCGATGCCTCGGGGTCGTCAGACTACGAAGACGCGACCGAGGAGCTCGAGGTGCGCTGGGATTTTGAGTCGGACGGCACGTTCGACACTGATTTCACGAGAGAGAAGACTGCGCACCATCAATATGACCGTCCACGGCTCTACACAGCAACGCTTCAGGTTCGGGATATGCAGGGCGGGCTCGGCCAGACGACGGACGACCTCGAAGTGGCAAACCTAAGCCCGTCCCCTTGCTTCATGGCCACCCCAGAGGAAGGCACAGTGATTACCGATTTTGAGTTCGACGCAAGCTGCTCAAGCGACACGGAGGATTCGCTTGATTCGCTTCGGGTCCGCTGGGATTGGGACGACGACAGCATCTTTGACACCGCGTTTGGCTTCGACAAGACCGCACATCATCTCTTTGGGACTGTTGGCACGCACGTGGTTCGTTTGGAAGTCATGGATTCGAGTGGCGGAAGCAGCGTATGCCTGAAGAACATCAGGGTAATCAACACGCCTCCGACAGCGGCCTTTCTCGCGTCGCCCAACGAGGGGACCGTCAGGACGGCTTTCTCCTTCAACGCCTCGCTCAGCTCAGACTTGGAGGACCCGGCGCCGGAACTTCTGGTGCGTTGGGATTTCAACTCTGACGGGACCTTCGACACTGATTTCACAACGTTCAAGACCACCTCTCGAAGTTTCAGCACACCGGGCCAGAAGACGATAACGCTCGAGGTTGCTGACACACAGGACGCTCGCTCGACCACGACGCGGACGGTTACCGTCTTGAACACCGCCCCGACTGCCTGTTTCGCGTTTACACCGGCGACAGGCGACACTAGCACCGAGTTTGCGTTTGACGCGTCGTGCACGACTGACTGGGAGTCTACAGCCGGGACGCTGGAGTTCCGCTGGGATTTCGAGGGAGACGGGACATTTGACACGCTGTTCTCTGACCAACCGACTGTGCATCATAAGTACGAGAGTCCAGGCACCAAGACGGTAGTGCTTGAGTCGCGGGATGAGCAGGGCTTGTCTGGCCAGACAAGCCGTTCGTTTTTTGTGGCGCAGGGCAACTTGCCGCCGACCGCATGTTTCGAGATTGAGCCGCAGTCGGGAACGACCGAGACGGCGTTCGAGTTTGACGCGAGCTGTTCGAGCGACCCCGATTCGGCCGATACCTCGCAGTTGCAGGTGCGCTGGGATTTCGAGGGAGATGGGGCTTTCGATACCGCTTTCAGCCACACGAAAGTGGCTTATTTCACGTTCGATACGGCTGGCTACAAGACGCCGACGGTAGAGGTTATGGACGAAGAGGGAGCAACCGATACCACGAACCAGCGCATCTTCGTTCAAGAGATGAACTCCCCACCAGTCGCATGCTTCACGTATGCACCTCAGACCGGGAACACAGCCACGGAGTTCTCCTTTGATGCCTCGTGCTCAAGCGACCCTGACGGCACATTCTCGACGCTCAAGTTCAGGTGGGACTTCGACGGGGATGGCACGTTCGATACGTCATATATGAGCTCACCTACCATAACCCACCAGTTTGCGGCGCCGGGCACCTGGACGGTGATACTCGAGGTCATCGACGCACCTGGTGACACAGATACAGCGCAGAAAGATGTCGATGTTGAGGCGGAGAATGACCCACCCGAGGCGTGTTTCTCGGTAACTCCTGTGTCCGGCGACACGGCCACATACTTCGAGTTTGACGCCTCGTGCAGCACAGACCCAGACGGGACTGACTCGACGCTTCAGGTTAGGTGGGACTGGGAGAATGACGGGGTGTTTGACACCTCGTTTACCACGACGAAGACCGCGAGCCATCGCTACCCAACGGCAGGCGCCAAGACCGTCAAGCTCCAGGTCAGGGATGCACACGGAGCGACGGACCAGACGACCTGGACAATCGATGTCGAGGAGGGAAACGTTCCCCCGAGCGCATGTTTCACTGTTACCCCCGCAGGAGGGACAACCGAGACCGATTTCGAGTTTGATGCCTCGTGCAGCAGCGACCCGGACGGGAGCGACTCGACGCTTCAGGTTAGGTGGGACTGGGAGAATGACGGGGTGTTTGACACCTCGTTTACCACAATGAAGACCGCAAGCCATCGCTTCGAGGAGCCTGGTCAGCCCACTATCGTCGTTGAGGTTCTGGACGAGGGCGGCGCTACGGGGCACTACGCGAAACAGATAACGGTGGAATCTTCGGGCAACAGTCCTCCTGTGGCATACTTCACCGTAACCCCCGACACGGGCACTGTTGCGACAGTCTTCTTCCTTGACGCGTCAGGCTCGTCTGATGAGGATGAGGCGACCACGGGGACGCTCGAGGTCCAGTGGGATTTTGATGGAGACGGGACCTACGATACGTCCTACACTGTCCAGAAGACGGTTACACACACGTTCGAGGACCCGGGCGCCTACGACATTGTGCTCCGCGTTAAGGACCCGGAGGGGGCGACCGACACCTATACTCGAAGGGTATATGTTTACTGATGTACAAGGGTATGATCGTCGCGGATGCACACTGCGACACTGTGCTAAGGGCGTTAGATGGGCATGACCTGACCCGCGAAGACCCTGACTGCCACATAGACCTGCCCAAACTCCGTGCGGGTGGGGTCGATCTACAGGTCTTCGCCCTGTGGGCGAGCGCCTCGACGGTTCCGAAGCGGAGCGCTGAGAGGTTGCTGGCGCTCTTGGCCGAGGTCTCATCACTCATCTCTTCAGGGTCAAGTTTTGTGGCTCCGGCCCGGTCGTGCTCGGATCTCGAGGTAAACCTCTCGGAGTCTAAAACCAGCCTTGTGCTGGCGATCGAGGGCGCTCACTGTCTGGCGCCGGGCGAGGGATCGATCGACCTTTGTCACGACATCGGCGTCCGGTTGATAACGCTTTGCTGGAACAACTCCAATTGGCTGGCGACCTCCGCGGCCCAGGCGGACACATTTGCACACGGGTTGACGCCATTGGGGCGCGCAGCGGTCAGGAGAATGAGCCAGCGGGGTATAATTGTTGATGTCTCGCACGCTTCGGAGCGGACGTTTTGGGACGTGGCGGAGGTTTGCGATAGACCCTTCATAGCCTCGCACTCCTGCGCAAGGGCGCTTCAGGATCACGCGCGCAACCTGGACGACGAGCAGATTCGCGCGATCGCATACGCCAATGGCATTGTGGGCGTGAACTTCTGCGAGGCGTTCCTGCGGTCGAGCCCGGGTGCTTCCATTGACGACGTGATAGCCCACATTGAGTACATTCTCTCTTTGGTCGGCGACAATCATGTCTGCTTTGGGTCGGATTTTGATGGCATTCCGGTGGGGCCTGAGGGACTGGAGAACGTAAGCAAGCTGCCGTCTCTAGTGGACAGGCTTCTCGAGAGAGGGCACACGGAGGCGACCGTTCGCAAGGTTGCCGGCGAGAACCTGCTTAGAGTCTTCAGAGAAGTCTGTGGATAGCTGCGACGAAGGGCAATGACTGCCTATTTCTCGACACTCGCTAGGCTGTGGGGAGCGAGTTTCGGCCTCGGCCTGCTGGCCTGGCCCGTCATCATGTTCCCCTGCAAGCCTCTCCGCGACCGGGGATATGCCATCAGCAAAGTTTTTGGGACCCTGCTTGTAACCTACGGCGCGTGGCTCGCATCATCGCTCAAGGTTGTGCCTTTCGGCCTGCCTTCAATCCTTACTTCCGCAGCTGTGCTCGCCATAACCTCGTCCCTAACGCTCCTTCTGAGGCGCAAGGAGGTCCCGACTCTCGTCAAACCCCGCCTGCGCTCGATCGCCCTGACCGAGGTCGTGTTCATCGTCATCCTGGCGTTGATTCTCCTGCTGGTCGGCTATTATCCGGACGTAACGCCGGGCTCGGAGGGCATGATGGACCTGGGCATTCTCAACTCCGTATCCAGAACCGATTACTTCCCTGCGAAAGACGTCTGGATGAGCGGCGAGAGCATGAACTACTACTACTTCGGCCATGTCCTCGTGGCCGCGGTTGCGAAGCTCTGCCAAATGACCCCTGTGGCGTTCTACAACCCCGCCAAAGCGCTATGGTTCGCTCTTTTCTGGCTCGGGATATTTTCACTGGGTTTCTCGATGACCCGGCGCGCCTCATACGGCTTCCTAGCCATTTTCTTGGTCGGGATAGCGGGGAACTTCGACGCCCTACTGCAACTTTTGGCGCTCTGTAACCCCCTCTCGCTTGACTGGTTCGGCTCCTCGAGAATCATCCCAGACACCATCAATGAGTTCCCATTCTTCAGCCTGCTGTGGGGTGATCTGCACGCTTACGTCCTCTCGCTTCCGCTCTTTGCGACGTCCCTGGCCCTTATCTACTGCCTGAATGGGCGACTCACACCAAGGCGCGGGCATTCTGACAGCAGGGAAACCCCATACGGGCTCATCGTCCTCTTGGCACTGTGCGGAGGCGCGCTCATGGTAACGAACGCCTGGGACTTAATCTCGATGTCACTTGTCCTGTTTGCTGTTGTGATCTCCGCCCTGCCCCTTGTGAGAACTGGCCTCCTGCGGCATGTTATCGCCATTGCCAGGACTACATTCCCGGTTCTCGGCGGGGCAGTGGTTCTATTTCTCCCCTTCATACTCTCCGTCTCGCAGAACCGCCCCATCGGCTTCGTCAAGGAGCGAACCGATTCTGCCGATTTTGTGGTTGTCTTCGGGGTATTGCTCGTGCCGATTCTAGTGGAGGCGCTGGTTGCGATTCGTTTTGCACGGGTGGGTCATGCAGGGCCAAGTGGTGGGACGTCGTGGGTGGTCCGGGCCTTTTTTGTTGTCTGTCTATATGTCGCTTTGGGGCGGCCAACTTGGATGCTACTCCTATTGGTCATCCCGCTGGCAGTCCTGGGATACTTTCACATGGGTAGGCTAGTTTCCGGGCGGGACAAGGATGAGTTAGAGGCTTGGCTCTCACGGGGTCGGTTCTTCGCGGTCCTTGTGGTCTCGGGGGCGCTGATAGCTTTTTCATGTGAGATGTTCTATGTAGAGGACGTTTACAGTGGAGGTCTGGCTCGGATGAATACCGTCTTCAAGCTTTACTTGCACGTGTGGGTGCTGTGGGGGGTCTCGGCGGCGTGCGCGGCGTGGGTGCTCAGAAGCCATTTGCTAAAACGACTGGGCCATGTCGCTAGACCAGCCGTCTGGGGGCTTGTTATCTTCTGTCTTGGCTCGGGCGTGCTCTATCCGCTGCTGGCGCCGATCTCCAGAACCAAACTCTTCTCGCAGGCCCATACTCTTGATGCGGACCGGGCCTTCAGGAACAAGTATCCTTCCGACGCTGCCGCGGTCAAATGGCTTCTGGAAAACGCACCAGGTCAGCTTGTCATCGCGGAGGCTAGCACATCCGCCTACGATTGGCCGGGCCGAATCTCTGCTTTCAGTGGGCACTGTGCAGTAGTTGGTTGGTGGGGACATGAGGTAGGATGGCGGGATGAGTTCGAGGCGATACATCACAGAGCATTCGAGATCGAACGGCTCTTCAGGTCGACCGACCCAAACGTGACCATCGATGTCATCTCAAAATATGGTATTCAGCTGATCTACTATGGCGAGGTCGAAGGGGAAATCTATGGGGAGGCCGGGCTTCAGAAGTTCCAGTCAGCTTTTGAGACGGTCTATGCCTCGGACGGGGTCAAGGTGTTCGACGTGAGGAGGCCCAAAATGAGTGTCGAGGCAGGCGGATGAGCACTGACAAGAGGGCCTACGATGTCTTCTTCTTTCTGTTTTTGGCTGTCGCTCTGCTCTCCGTTTTGGTGCGGTTCTGGAACCTTGATGTCAAGCCGCTTCACCACGACGAAGGCGTCAATGGCTTCTTCTTGGACAACCTGATCGAGCAGCGCGGCTATCGCTACGACCCCCAGAACTACCACGGGCCTATCATATACTACTTGGCCGCTCCGGCCGTCAAATCGTTCGGGAGAAGCATCTTCGCTCTTAGGTTCGTGCCGGCCCTTCTGGGCGCACTGATGGTCGTCCTATTCTGGCTGCTCAAGGAACGTCTCGGGAAGTTCCCGGCCGTCTGTGCGGCTGCGATGGTCGCGGCGTCGCCGACTCTTGTTTACTACAGCCGAGAGTTCATTCACGAGATATATCTGGTCTTCTTCACGTTGGCCTTCTTGCTCTCTGCCGAGGACTTCGCCAGAACACGCAGGCCCCGGATGCTTTTATTATCCGGACTATGGCTCGCGCTCGGCTTTACCACCAAGGAAACGACTCTGCTTCATTCGGCCATGATGCTCCTTGCTTTTGCCTTGGCGATGGGCCTAAGCCCCGACCGAGCCCCAGCGCGGGCAAGAGACCTCCTCCTCCGCCTCATGTATGCGCCCGCACGAGCGATAATGTCGATCATCAAAGACCAGCCCGTAGCATTTGCCGCGTCGCTTGTGCTCTTCTGGGTTGTCATCGTAACGTTCTTCTCATCCTTCTTCACAAACTTGAGGGGCATCGCCGACTTCTTCGCCGCATTCACCACTTGGACAAGAACGGGGCTAGAGATGAGTGGCCATTCCAAGCCCGCGTTCTATTTTTTGAGGGTTTTGTGGGAGATTGAACCGCTGACGCTTCTTCTGGGTGCGCTTGGGGTAGCGACGAGCCTTCGGTCGCAAGATGTTCTTGAGCGATTTGCGTCATTCTGGGCCTTACTGACGTTCATAGTCTATTCTGCCGTGCCATACAAGACGCCGTGGCTTGTCATGGACATCATGCTGCCGCTGGTCATCTGCGCTGCCTGTTTTGTCAGGCGGGTCTTGAAGGCGCTGAAGGGTCACCGTGTGGTGGCTGCGGTCTGCGTTGCCGCCTTCGTCGGAGCCGTCGGTTGGTCGGGGGCACTGGCGTGGGATGTTTCTCTGGTGCGATATGACGACAACGAGATCCCGATCGTATATGTCCAGACATTTCGGGAGATGAATGACCTCGTCAGCCGGATAGATAGAATCGCCAAGCGCGTCGCCGGCGACAGGACGTGTATCTATGTCTTCGCCAAGGGCCAGTGGCCGCTGAGCTGGTACTTGCACCGTTTCGACAGTAGGTTTCCAGAGACCATAACGGCTCGCAAGGTTCTCCGGGCGGATATTATTGTCGCCTCGCTCGATCAGGAAGAGGAGATTGAGGAGCTGAGCAAGGGCCGGTTCGTTGCGGAGCGATTCAATCTGAGGCCGCAGGTCTCGCTGACGGTGTTTGCTCCCCGGCGATATGCAGCCCTCTTACAGCCACCCCATAGCGAGGGAGAGATTTTTCTGCCGCTCGACACGAAAGTGCCGCTCGAGACCGGCCTGGTCGCGAGATACTTCAAGGGGCCGCAGCTGCTTCCTCCTGCGTATCGGGTGGAGGTCCAAAACGTTGTCGATTTCGAGTATGAGAAGGACTTTGGGAAGGATTTCGATGCCCCAGCAAGCATGCGCTGGGATGGCTATCTCCGGGTCCCCAAGACAGGGCAGTATGGTTTTCTCATCACGTCCGACGACGGTTCACGGTTCTTTGTTGATGGTGTCCTGCTCATAGATAATTGGGGCGAGCACGCTGCGGCGACCAGGGCCGGCAAAGCGACGCTGGCCGCGGGTTACCACCGCATCCGTGTTGACTACTTCGATGCTGGGTGGGGTGCTGTAATGAAGCTCGAGTGGGACCCACCCGACCGCGACGCTGAGCTGCTGACCCCCATGTTTCTCTACCACGCAGCGGCCGCATTTGTTGAAGACGACTACCCCATACAGGCGCAGCAGTAGCACCCGTGCGGGTGCGCACCTACTCAGGTTTGTCGCTCTTGACCCGGTCCTCGATTATCCGTTTGGATATCTGCGTCTTCTCCCGGATGAACCGCAAAACTAGCTCCTCATTGTAACTGGGATGCTTGTCGAAAAACGTTGAGGCGAAGTGGATCATGTTGCCGACCACGCACAGCGGCTGCGTTCCTGGGTTACGGTCTCGGACGGCGATCCCGACACTTCTAATGCCCTTTTGGGCGAGTAGTTTCAGCTTGGCCTCACGCGAGCCCATGTTGTAAACGGGCGTCACGAAATCAATGCCAAACTCACGGTAGAACTGGCGAATGGCCTTGATGCTCTGCGGCATTTGTTCGACGTAGTAGGCGGTCTCGCCCGATGAGCCATCACTCGCCGTGTTGAGGCCGTGCTCGAGGCAGTAGATGATGTTTGCGGTGTGCATCGAGAGCTTACAGGCCAGGCACCATATAAACCTCGACTTGTAGTCTTTGTAATCTCGGACGGCGCTTCTGACGAATATGCGCTGAAAGATGTCTTTAACGGAGGTTATCACGTGTATGAATCGATGTGGTCCGAAGACCTCGATCAGCCCATTTGACCCCTTCCTCGCCCATTTCAGAAACAGCTGGCCGTATCCATAGCTGTAGGTTATGAGGTGGAGCCTCTCGAACTGCTCAAGCATGATTATTGCCGAGGCGGAAGAATCTAGGCCCCCGGAATACATCAGCAGCGCCTCGTTATTAGACATACATTCTCCCCAGTTTTGTGCTAGTGGTAACGCCGGATGCGTTTGAGGGGAACGATAACACACTTCGAAGCGGTGTCAAACGGCGCAAGGGTCAAACCCGCTTTAGGGGTGCAGGTCAAACCTCAGGCGGGCGGCTGCCAGCGGCTGGCAAGCATCGGTTCCGGTCAGAAGGTGATCCGCTTACCAGGCGCGGCTACTCCACCGGATAGTGGCAGCCGAGATCGACTTGGCCTGTGTCGAGAGACCCATCGGCCTGCGTTGTGAAGTCCGAGAGTCCCGCATCTTCAGCGGACACGTTGCCAGCGTCTATGCAGCTGCTCATCGGGTCGAGATAGTAATCCCCGAGGGGTCCCTTGACGAAACGAGGGTCCTCGAAGATGTTGCCGGCGCCGTGATCGCTGGGGTCTGGGAGACAGCAATACGTGGCTCGGCAGTTCCAGAGGTCGTCGCCGTTGTCCCACACGATCGAGTTCTGAATGACCGGGTGCTCCCTGTAACATCTTATGCCGGAACCATCGTTTCCGACGATTGTGCAGTTGGAGATGAGACCTGTGCAGCCCCAGCACCAGATTCCTGATGCTCCGCCGTAGGACGCCTCGCCTTTGACAATCAAATTGTTGACTATTGTCGAGCTGCTCCTCGGGAAACAGGCTATTCCAAAGCCATAATTCCCCGCAAGCACGTTGTTCGTGATGATGGGCTGGCTACCCTCGGCGGCGCATATCGCCCCGACGAGCCCGGAATTCGTCGTGAATAGGTTCGCAGTTATGTCCGGTGATGCCTCGAGACAATAAAGTGCCCCGACCCCCGTCGATGTGTTGTCTGAAAAAGTGTTCCCAAAGATCGCTGGCGAGGACTGGTGGCAGTAAAGACCGCCGGCGAGTGCGTCATCGCCCGTTACCCAGTTGCCCGAGAACTCGTTGCCCTCGAGTGACCCTGACGCCATCAAAAGGTGAACCCCTCCGACGAGGCCTGACCCACTTGTGGCTGCATTATCGACGATTGCATTTCCCTTTATGATGAGCGAGCCACCCTGAGCATATATCGCGCCTGCAAGAGCCCACTCGCCAGTCGCGACGTTGCCGGCAATGGTGTTGTTCTCGATGATCGGAGAGCTCTGATCAAGATAGATGCACCCGATCGAGTCGCCAAAGTTCTGACTTATGGTGTTGCCAGTGAGACTGGGGGATGCGTTGATGATGAACATTGCGCCTCCATAACCAAGGCGCCCAGTTGCCGTATTGCCTACGATAATGTTGTCCCGAAAGACCGGCGAGCCGCCGAGGCAATATATCCCGGCGCCCATATCAGCTGTGTTCTCGGTTATCCTGTTGTCAGCGAAAGTAACAAAGCTTGCGGAGCACGTCACCCCGCCGCCATTGGTTGCCTTGCCGCCGGTGATCGTGAAACCCTCCACAGCGGCGTTCTGCACGGCGCCAACATTGACCACCGTCGATGAGCTCTCCGCGTCGAGCAGCGTACGATTAGCCCCCTCGCCGATGAGCGACACCCAGCTTTTCATGTTGAGCGGGAAGCTCTCGCCACTGTGCGAGGCCGAGTAGATTGAGGCTGCGACATGAACGGTGATAGGCTCGGTCTCGGTTGGAGAAGCCGTTGCGAGGGCATGAGTGATCGTCTTGAACGGCAGCTCGGCGCTTCCGTCGTTTCCGTCGCTGCCGCGCTCGGCGTCCACATAAATGTCTTGGCCAGTGCCGAGATAGCTGAAGGTAATAAAGGACAGCTGGCCTGGGAGCTCAAGCTGGCCTACATGAGTAATGGCCGCGAATATGGTGACCTCGCCCGGCTCATCAATGGGTGGAACATCGCTCGGAAGGCCGATAGAACAGACCGAAATGTGCTCAACGTTGAGCCCGCTCGGCAGATAGACATTCTCGACCCAGGGAAGTATCGATTCGGTGAATCGGCCACCGGCAAACATAAAGAGAGACCTTTCAGACGGGATCAGGCCAACGTAAATGCTCGCATTGAAGCCCCGGTCAGGATTGCGGACAGACACGTCGGTCTCGACGTTCTCGCCGCCTCGGTAGCTCGGCTTGTCAGTGTGGATTGAGACCGTCGGCTGCGCAAAAGTTGGTCCATGCAATAGCCCAAACAAAGCGGCCAGGATGCACAAGCCTGCCGCCAAGCCGCCTGGTCGATACAGATAATTAAGCGTCATTCTCTCACCTCTCCAAGTTTTGACCATGCCATACATATTAAAAGCATAACGATAATAAGTGCGTTGATCACGCAGAAATCGCTCATGCCTGGTGCAGTGTGTTTTTGTTCCGTTGATGGGAGACTATCAGGATCGATGGTGAGCTTTTATGGACAGTACAATACGCTATAATCCGTTAGCGAGTATGGATCATCAAAAAATGGAGACGCGCCTTGCCACGCAGTGAGGCACCATTCGGCTACGGCGTGTCAGCGTTATCTCTCTCCAGTTGCGTGACTGTGCCAGTTTCCGGGCGCTGGTTTGGCTGCGTTCTGGCTGCCGTTATTATTGTGCTCACTAGCGTATTCTCGCTTTCTGCTCGTGCGCAGAGCGATGGGGTTGGAGAGGCAATACGCCGGCAGGAGAACAAGCCCGGCGCGACGGGGCAAGAGCCTTTGAGGTGGGCGACTGGTGACAGCAAGGCGCGCAGAAAGGTTGGTCGCATGCTTGAGCGCGTGAGAGGCACAGGCCAGGGAACTGATGGCTACCAGCCGATGGCTCCCGATGCGGTGGGGAAGAGGATGGTGGAGGTTGAGAGGGAAGGGAGTTATCTTTTTTGGGTGCTGATCGGCGTCCCGGGCGCACTCCTCCTCGCTTTTGTGCTGAAGCTTTCGTTCAACGTTTTCGTCAGACCTGTGGTTAGGCCGATTCGGCGCTACCATGGTGCAGGGGAAGCAGTATTACCAAGTATGTCTCAGGTCAGTAAGCTGGCCTCGATGGCGCGGCGTTACGAACGAAGAGAACGGTTCTTGGATGCGGCGCAGCTTTATGAGGCCGCAGACGAGATGAAGTCGATGCTTCTGGATGCGGTGAGTGACGTGCCGGGCGAGCCGGGCGAGCCGCGCAAAAGGCCATTCCTTGAGAAGGCCACGGAGCTTTATGAGAGGGCGAGAGATTATAGGAAGGCGTCGGAGCTTCAGGCGAAGTTGGGCGTGCCGGGCAAGATGAGGCAGCTTTCTCTGCTTCAGGGCAAAGAGTATGAATCCGAGCGGAAATACCTTCTTGCTGCGGACATGTATGCCCAGGCTCAGGACTTCGTCGCTGCGGCCGCGATGAACGAGGCAGGGGGGCATATTCATGGTGCGGCGGCCTACTACGAGAAGGTTGGTGAGAAACTGAAGGCGGCCGAGCTGTATGAGAAGTTCTATAAGCAGGAGAAGATTGACCATTTTGGCAGTATGCATGACCAGAAGGCCTACAATTATGTCCGCAAATACGCTCTCAAGAGCGCAAGGCTTTACGCGACGTGCGGGAGGCTGCGAATGGCCGCGCAGATATTCGCGGAGTTTTCGGAGTTCGTGGCTGCTGGCAAGATGCTTCTCAAGGCTGAGCGGTTTATTGAGGCGGTCAACGTCCTTGTTAGGAGTAATGACTTAGCGCTCCTGAGGGAGGCGCTTGACAAGGCGGATGCAGAGAGGATCGATCCTGAGCTGCTCGCGCGGGCGATGGAGAAGCTTGGCAAGCCTGACGCGGCAGCGACCACGCTGCTTACTGCGGGAAGGTCGATCGAGGCGGCAGCTATTTACGAAAGAACAGGAAACTTGAGCAAGGCGGCCGAGATTTACGAGCGGCATGGCAATCTCGAGCTTGCGGCGGAGCTCTGGGCACGGGCCAAGGAGTTCGAACGTGCTGCGAAAGATTACCTCAAGTTGAATGACAAGGAGGCTGCCATCGAGATGTATCGTCGCCTAGAAGATGTGCGTAAGATGGCTGAGTTAAAGGCGGAACTTGGCGACTTCTTAGACGCGGCCAGATACCTGTTTAGCCTGGGCGCGGACGTGGAAGCCATGTCAATGCTCCAGCGGGTAGAACCAGGCCACCCAGACTTCTTGGATGCGTTTCGCCTTCTCGGTGAACGTCTGATAAAAGACGGCCAATACCAGAAGGCAAGGGACATCCTCGAGCCAACGATTAAGTCCCTCAGTCCCCGCTCACGTGAGGCGACGGAGATTTACTATTTACTTGCCCTGGCCTCGATCAGGGGTAACATGCTCGAAAAGGGGAAAGAATGCCTCGAGCAGGTGCTCGATATCGACTATTCCTTCAAGGATGCAAGCAAGCTTTACGATTCGCTATTGACAGGCGGCAGCTCAGGCCCGGTGAAGGATGAACCTTAGGGACAGGATCAGGCATCTCATCGACCAGGAGCACATCAGCTCCCTACTGAAGCTCGTCGATGACGGCGCCCAGTCTGCAATTCTCGAGGGCCTACGAGGCGCGGCGGCCACGCTCATCATCGCTGAAGTTGCCCATCAGTCCTCAAAGCGTCTCCTGGTGGTGGTCGATGATATGCGAAAGGCCCACTCCATGATGGCCGACCTCGCCTTTTTCCTCAATGTCCGGCGAGGCGCGTATGCGCTGGAAGAGGGAGCCTATCTGATCGCGGATGGGTCGCCAGCCGACACGCGGGATGACATCTTCATCCTCCCGTCGAGATCGATCTTGCCCTTTGAGATGTTCTCACCTCCGCACCAGGAGATGGCGCTTCGGCATCTGGCGCTGCGAGCCGCGCTTACGAAGCGGGCCAAAATCGTAGTTGCGCCAGCCGAGGCCCTTCTGCTGCGCACGGCGCCCAAGGACCTGATCGCCGAGCACGTGCTAGACCTTGCCGTCTTGGAGGAATGCGACATGGAGAGGGTCGCGACAAGGCTGCTTGGTGCGGGATACAAACGTGAATATGTGGTTGAGCTGCCCGGCTCATTCGCCATCCGCGGCGGCATTCTTGACGTCTTCCCGCCGAACGAGGAGCTCGGTATCAGGCTCGAGCTGCTCGACGACCGCATCGAATCGATACGTGAGTTCGATACGAGCACGCAGCGATCGGTTAGAAAATTGCGGTCCGCCGTGATTCCTCCTGCCAGCGAGATCATCCTGACCGAGGAGGTTGCGAAAGATGCGACGAGAAGGCTGCTTTCCATCGAACCTCGTTCAGACCAATACCTCAACTACCAGAACTTGATGGAGAAGATCGAGCAGCTGAACCATTTTAGCGGGATAGAGAACTACCTGTCGCTCATTTACGAGAGCGCCCCGATGACGCTTGATTTTTTCGACGACGATTTCTGCACGATCATAGCGACGACGTGTCCGGTGGAGGAGCTCGTGGCGAGTTTCTGGGAGAGAGCGAGAGATGCGGCCAAGACGGCGACGAGGACGTCGCTTTTTTTCTGCGAGCAGATGTATTTGAACTTTGTTTCTCAGAATGACCTTTTGAGCTTGCTTTCGATGCGACACCGGCTTTTCTTACAGGGCGAGACCTCCATCGCAACACCCATTTCGGAAGATGTATTTAGCCAGTCGCTTGAGCGGTTTTCGTTTGAGACTTCGTCTGTAATTCCGTCCGGAAGCGACGTTGTGCTCATGCTGCTGTCGCTTTTCGGCAAGGGGAGAGGTCCTGCGACGGATACGGTGAACGTGGTCTGCCATACCGCGGAACAGGCCAGGAAAATGAGGCGGCTGATGCTGTCAGACGACCTGGGCCCAGAGGTGCAGGGCGACCCCGATGCTCTCTTTGGCGAGCTCTGCCTCGCTGACCTCTATCGGGAGGGCAGGGCGCAGCTTTTCGTTGGGCGTCTATCTCGCGGTTTTAGGTTTCCGGAGCTTGCGATAACTCTCGTCTCGGAGGAGGAACTGCTCGGCAGCAAGATGGCGGCCAAGAAGCGCCGGCGCAAAGAGGTTGATGAGCAGATGCTCGACTTTGCAAGCCTTTCCGCTGGCGACTTCGTTGTTCACATTGATCACGGCGTTGGCAAATACGTGGGTCTTTCTACGATGCTGGTCGATGGTCGCCCGGTCGATTACATGACGGTGCTTTACGATGGAGAAGACAAGCTTTACGTGCCCGTAGAGGAATTGACAGGCGTGCAGAAATACGTGGCCTCGGGAGACATCAAGCCACGCCTCAACCGCCTGGGCGGCAGCGCGTGGGCGAAGGCCGTTAGTCGCGTCAAGAAGGTCGCACAGCAGATCGCCAAGGAGCTGCTCGAGCTCTATGCGGCCAGGGTGGCGATCCAGGGGTTTACGTTTGGCCCAGACACGCCGTGGCAGTATCAGTTCGAGCTGATGTTTCCATTTGATGAGACACGGGACCAGCTTATGGCGATCGAGGATGTCAAGAGAGACATGGAGACGGCCAAGCCCATGGACCGCCTCGTCTGCGGCGACGTTGGCTACGGCAAGACGGAGGTCGCGCTCCGCGCCGCTTTCAAGACTGCTAGCAACAACAAGCAGGTGGCGGTTCTTGTCCCGACAACGGTCTTGGCTCAGCAACACTACGACACGTTTCATAAACGCTTCGCTCA
>Ga0307380_10001196_pt1 | contig 39011 bp, 47 predicted proteins | sample UN3MG_FD_202239 | JGI IMG/M metagenome (GOLD analysis project Ga0307380, IMG submission 202239) | Soil microbial communities from Risofladan, Vaasa, Finland - UN-3 | ecosystem: Environmental > Terrestrial > Soil > Coastal area > Acid sulfate soil | place: Finland: Risofladan, Vaasa | collected...
CCGAGATCTTGCCATACTCCTGAGAAACCTGATCGTAGTAGCCGAGCGTTGCCCGAGAAAGAGCACCAATAGCGCTTAAAGCGCACGTTTCAATTCCATTTCCCTCTGCCAGATTGGCGATCTGGCTGATGATATCTGCACCGTGGTCGAGCCTGGCAAAAAAGATGCGACCTTGCCTGAAATCCTTGATCAGCATTAACCATCCCTTGTCTTCCCCCAATGACCTATGAGATCATAATGCTTTCTGCCGTTTCATCTCTGCTGCGAGCCGAATATGGAAACAAAAATCGAAGGGCAATTATTCTGGAAAAGGGATAGTCAGTAACTTAAAATTTTTAAAGAGACGCATGTTGAAAAAGACGAGACGTTTTTCTCTTCTTTTAAGGACCTTATTAAAACGGGTCCTTATTGCCATTAAGAGAGCACTTGGTGCTCTTTTTTGCCAACTTTATAAAATATATTACCTTCTAACCCCTCGGCTTCGAGTGTGTTAGTACCTCAACATATATCGGTTGAAGTGAGTTAAGCTAGATACATTTATTATTATTATTTATTCAGTTCCAGTTTTTCGATAGCTGTAAAAACTTCTAAAAATTTTTTGCAACATTTTTCCACTGGAACCTTTCCCGGCAGAGGAATAGCTCCCCAAAACGCGGGACTCACCCATAAGAGTTGGAGTTTAAGAACCTTGCGGCCCCTCAAAGCGTCATCTATTTTTGATCAAAGCCTCAACACCCTTCGATGAATCTGGAGTCTCTGGCATCCCAGCTGCGAGGATTTGTGGGGATCACTCGCAAAAAGCAGATAGGTAACCTCATGCAATTCTTTCCCATAGAGTCTGAGCGCATAATAGCCTCCTTTGGTGAGGATGCGGCCGTGATTGACGACGGGGAGGAGGTCATGCTCCTGGCTGCGGACGGCATCTGGTCCAAGCTTATGGAGGTCGATCCGGAGTGGTCCGGTTACTGTTCCGTTCTGGTAAATGTGCACGATATAGCTGCCATGGGCGGCTGGCCGGTAGCCATGGTGGATGTGCTTTCCGTAGACAATCAGGAGATTGCGGACCGAGTCCTGCGAGGCATGAAGAAGGCAATTGAGAAGTTTCATGTACCAATCATTGGCGGACACCTGCATCCGGACACACCCTACAGCGCTCTGGACGTGGCCATCCTTGGCAAGGCAAAGAAGAATGCAATGATCTTGAGCAGCACGGCGAAGGCGGGCGAGGTAGTAGTAGCGGCAGCTGATATGGACGGTCAGGCTCATCCTAGATTCGCCATTAACTTCGACTCCACCAGCTTCAAGGACAGCAAGACCCTTCTCACGCAACTGGGCTGTATGCAGGAGCTGGGTGAAAGGGGGCTGGTCAAGGCAGGCAAAGATATCAGCAACCCGGGACTGCTGGGAACCCTTGGCATGTTGCTGGAGACGAGCAAAGTGGGCGCCGTGGTAGATGTAGAGGCGATTCCGGTTCCCGCTGGTCTGGATCTGGCGAGCTGGCTGAAAATGTATCCAGGAATGGGCTTTGTCGTAACCACAAAACCGGAGAACGCTGAGAAGGTAATAGAAGTATTCGAAAGGCGTGGCCTGACGGCAAGGGTGATCGGCCAGGTAACGGACGCGAGAAAGCTCGTCATTCGCCAGGGGTCGGAAGAGACTGTCCTTTTCGATCTGGAAAAGGAGTGCGTAACCGGAATTCATTGACAATGGACTCAATATTTGTACGCTCTTTGCAGGAATTGGCCAGATCCAGGCATGCCAGAATCGGCATCGGCATCTGGAATGCAGATGCAGAACTGATAGCCTCCTTGCAATCGGCCACAGAGTATGCCGATCTGCTCTTAGTGGGCGAGCCCGGATGCGACTGTCCATTCGATTTTATTCCAGCTAAAGAGCCCTGGAAGGAACTGGTGCGGCTCCTGGCGGCAGGCGAGATCGAGGGCGCAGTGAGGGGAAACCTGCCGGCGGGAAGGACAATGCGGGCCGTTGCAGAGCAGTTTGACATCCGAGTCCGGCGTTTAGCCCTGCTGGAGCTGTCCGGCTGGGCCTTCCTGCTGGGGCCGGTGGGCATTGATGAGGGCGAGACTGCAGCAGACCGGCTGGAGCTGCTGCTGGGTGGTGCAAAATTCCTGCAGGGCATGGGTGTGGCGGCGAAAGCGGCTGTGCTCTCGGGCGGGCGGATGGAGGACATGGGCCGGTGCGAGCGAGTGGACAGAAGCCTGGCGGAAGGAGAGCTGATCGCAGCCCGGGCCCAGGAGGCGGGCGTGGCAGCCAGGCATAAAGGGATACTGATCGAGAGCTGCCGGGATGACGACATCGTCATTGCTCCGGAGGGTGTTTCCGGCAACCTCATCTTCCGGACGCTACTACTATTATGCGGGGCTCAGTCCTACGGCGCGCCGGTGCTGATGGACAAAATCTTCATTGACTCCAGCCGGGCGAGGGGCAGCTTCGACGGGCCGGTGATGCTGGCGAGCGCCATGGCAGGGATGAAGGAGAAGAATAGGGATTAAGACCGATGCCGAATGGATTTTTAATCTGTGCAAATAGAATAGCTCACAAAAGCTTCACGAACTCTTCGACTGTCAATCCAGCCAGCCCGATTAGTCCTCTTAGAGTTCCTCTATCCAGCTCATCGTGAAGCGGGACAGAAAGTATAACGATCGAGTCCGATTTAGTCATAATCATATGGCTGCTTTTTTGTCTGGAAATAATCCAACCAGCTTTGCTGAAGGCCTTGACTGCTTTCTTCCCTGATATCTGCGGCAGCTTAGACATCAGACGACTACTTCCATCAACTGCTTGCCATTAATTGCCTTGACCCTTTCCTCCATCACTTCCAAACAGCCTTCTATGGCCTCTTTTATATTGTCCAGGGCCTCTTCCAAGGTCTTTCCCTGGGAGATGCAGCCAGGGATAGACGGACATTCCACGACAAGCCAGCCGTCTTCTCCTTCGCTGATTAGAACCTTTAGCTTCATCAGAATCCTCAATTATCATTCCATTTCTTGGATTATAAGTCTTCTGCAAATGCACAAGGCAGTGATGCTTTCGCATAATATTGAGCAGTTTGACATCCACGTCCGGCGTTTAGCCCAGCTGGAGCTATCCGGCTGAGTCTTCCTGCTGGGGCCGGTGGGCATTGATGAGGGCAAGACTGTGCAGGAACAGCGGGAGCTGCTGCTGGGTGGTGCGAAATTTCTGCAGGACATGGGTGTGGCGGCGAAAGCGGCTGTGCTCTCGGGCGGGGCGGATGGAGGACATGGGGCCGGTGCCAGCGGGTAGACGTAAGCCTCGAGGAAGGAGAGCTGATCGCAGCCAGGGCCCAGGAGGCGCGGGCGTAGCTGCCAGGCATAAAGGGATACTGATCGAGCGCTGCCGGGATGACGACATTGTCATCGCTCCGGAGGGTGTTTCCGGCAACCTCATCTTCCGGACACTACCCATTTTTCCCTCATTCCCTGCCAACCTAAAGCTTTAGCACCAGCTCATCCTGTCCCACCACAATTCCCGGAAAGTCCCGTACCGTTGCCACAGCCTCCCGCCGCATCTGCAGGCTGGTGTACCGTCCCGCATCGAAGTGGGTGAGGGCCAGCTTTTTGGCCTTGGCCCGCTGGGCGATGTCGGCTGCGTCCTGGGGATTGAGATGGGGCCACGTTGGGTTTTGCTCGCCTGGCAGGTGGGCGCATTCCGCAATGAGCAGGTCGGCGTCCTCCGCCAGGAGCACAGCATTCTCGCACACGCCTGTGTCCGGGCAGTAGGTGATGATCTTGCCATCCAGATCGAAGCGATAGCCCATACAGGGCGAGGCATGCACCAGGAAGCGACAGTCCAGGGGGAAGGGCAGCTTGTAGGGCCCGGGGGACAGCTCGCGGACTTGAACCGGATAAGGCAGCTTGTCCAGTGAAACAGTGAAGGGCTCGTTGATAATGGTATTGAGAACCCGGCTAGTGCCCTTCTGGCCGAATATCGTCAGGCCCTGGGGGAAGCGGAACTTGCTCAAGACGTGCAGCCCCTCGATGTGGTCCAGGTGGAAGTGGCTTAAGAAGAGGTGGACGGGCAGGTCGTCCTTGATGTAGCGGTCTGCTTTGTAGAGGCCGTTTCCGGCGTCGAGGATGATGTGGTACTTCTCGGAATTGATGAGGGTGCAGATGGTATTGCCGGTGTCGCTGTCGTACCAACCGTTGGTGCCTAGAAAGATGACCTGCATGCTAATTCTCCTGAGGGCTGCTGCCCCACTCGGCCAGCTTCCGGCGGACTTTTTCGGCCAGGGGGCTTTCGATCTGCTGGAAGATTTGGAGGGCTTCGTTTGCGAGATCTGCTGCTTCCTTTCGCTGGCCGAGCTTGTCCTGAGCCAGGCTCTTGGTGAAAAGGGCTTCACCCTCTCCCCAGCGATATTCTATCTCTTTGAAGATCTCGTGTGCTTGATCGCAATGATCGATCGCCTTATCGATCTCATCAAGATCAGAATATGCTTTGCCTAAGGTGCAGAGAGCTTCGCCCTCAATTTTCCGATATTCGATCTTGCGAGCGATGTCCAGCGATTGCATGCAATATTCGATGGCTCTTTCAGTTTCATTTAGGTCCAAATACGCTTTGCCTAAATTGCAGAGGCTTTCTCCTTCGTTATACTTGTCACCGATTTCGCGGGCGATGGCCAGGACCTGATCGTGGTATTCGACGGCCTTGCGAACCTCTCCCAGAGCGGCGTAGGCATCGCCCAGGTTGCCCAAACGGGCCCCTTCGCCCCTTCCGTCTCCGATCTCTCGGGCGATTGCCAGTGCCTGCTCGATGTATTCGATGGCCGTGCGAGTTTCGCCTAGATCGGTGCAGGCTGAGCCCAGGTTGCCCAGGTCGGCCCCTTCGCCCCTTCTGTCCCCGATCTCGCGAGAGATGGCCAGGGCTTGCTCGTGGTACTCGATGGCCTTGCGAGTTTCACCCAGATCGGCGTATGCTAAGCCCAGGTTGCCCAGCCAGGCTTCTTCATTCCTTCTGTCACCGATCTTGCGGGCGATCCACAGGGCCCGCTCCAGGTACCCGACCGCTTTGCGTGCCTCGCCTAAGTCGGCGTAGGCATTGCCCATGTTGCCCAAATGGACACCTTCATTACCTTGATCCCTCATCATCCTTGCTGCTTTTAAGCCCGTTTCAAGCCAGTCAATTTTATCCGTTGGATGCAGGCGCAAATTAAAAACGTAGCCACCAACGCCCGCGTAAGAGCTGGCCAATTGCAGGACGGATTTCAAATCACTCTTTTTAAATTTGCTGGAGACTGGAATTATGTTCTTTACCCAGGCCTGCCCAACTTTGATATTGGCCCATTCACGATCGAAAAGCTTGAGTCCTGCCAAAAGATTCGTCCCACCCATTTTATAGAATTTTTCAGCTTGTGAAAGGACCTTCGAGTAATACGTTGCGTGTTTCTGCTGGGCATCGACAAGTTCTTCTTGGTCGAGGCACGACTCTGCGAAAAGACGAGCCAAATCATGAAGTTTGTATCGACCATCCTCAGAATCCTGTATTGCAGCAAAGTCCACCAGGCTCCATCGCACCAAATCGCTTAGAGACTCAGCCGAAGGGCCAGGAGCCATCTTTAGGACAGCAGTCGCAGCATCGCGGTCAAAATCTTCTGGAAAGACCGATAAACGCCGCCATTGCTTTTTTCTTCCGGGAGTGAGCAGATCGTAGCTGAGGCTGAAGGAGCCTTTTACTAATTTGAGCAGTGCTACCTTATCATTCAGACGTCTTTCGTACTCGGGAACGCTCAAATCCCGTTTTTCAGCTAGAGCGCTGGCTGCATTGCGAAGGGCGATAGGAAGGTAGCCACATATTTTTGCCAGCTCTTCGGCCCGGTTGCCAATACGTGGGGCAATTTCCAGAAGAAGCTCGCACGCTTTATCTAAGGGCAAAATGTCCAAATCTTTTTCCGCCAAACCCGGCAAGGTAAATTTTATTCTCGATGTGATGAGAACGGCGCAGCCTGCGGGCGGCAGCAGAGGCTCTACTTGTCCGTCGTTGGCGGCATTGTCCAACAGCAAGAGAGCACGTTTGCCGGCCAGAATTGAGAGATACAAACCACGCAGTTCATTTGAGTTTTCTGGCAGGCGGTCAACAGGATTGTAGGCTCTGATGACCTGAGCCATGGCCTCAGCGGGTGTCAAGGGTGGCAATTCCGGATTATTGCTCGTCCCCCGCATATCCACGAAGATCTGGCCATCCGGAAATTGGCTCTTGATCTTTTCTGCCAGGACCAGAGCCAGGGCCGTCTTGCCCACGCCGCCCATGCCACGTAGACCAGTGATGGTCACCCCTTTTTCGAAGTTGGAGAGGATGTCGCGGATTTCGTCTTCGCGACCTTTGAAGTCACGTGGGGATGGTGGGATTTGATGGGGAATGGGTACTTTGTCCGATCCTGAAATTGAAAAGGGGAATTGCCCATTAGGAGGACATGTTTCATCGTCTTTCCGCCAAATCCTGTTTAAATCGCTCCATCGGCGCAGAAAGACAAAGCCTTTGTCTGTATCAAAATCCAAATGGACATAATTGTACGAATAGGTGTAGGCTGAATTTGATGGCATGCTTCTGTCGTAGCAAGCCCCTGCTGGAATTGTAATATAGTAGCCAAAATTATCTCGAATTGCTGATGCTCCCGGCTTATGGGCATGGCCATGCAGTATGAAATTGCATTCTCGTTTTAAATGCACCTCATTTCGGCTTAAATCAAATGGAGTCAACCAGTCGAGAGGATGGTGAAGTACGGCAATTTTGATATCAGAATCCGAGGTCTTCTCAAGAGACTCGTAGATCTGCGGCTCTCCAATGCAGAGATATCCTTGATCGCTGAATTCTCCAGCCTCGTCTTTATGACGTGCACACATCCATGCGGAATTGATACCTAGCAATTCTATTTTTCTGCCGTCGATCTCGAATGGGGCAAAGCTGCAATATTCCGGCGGTTTTTGGCCGGTGCAATCAGTCAGAAAGTGATTAAAAGCCTGGAACGGTTGCGATAACAGCCTTCTCTTTCTTTCGTCGCTCCAACATGCCTCAACCTCTTCATTGGAGTTCAAAAGCTTTAAAAGCGCAGCAGGAATTAAATCACGATCTAAATCGTGATTGCCCGGAACTATGAAAAGTCGGTCTTTTCCCAATTGGCAGGCTTCTAAAAGAGGCTCAAATAAATCCTCGGTTGCCTTCTTGTACTCATCTGGCTACCCGGTATTGGCTGCATCCCCGCTAAATACAATGAAATCTATTCTGCTCAAATGAGGATTTATTTCTCCTCTCGTTTTTATATCCCTGATAAGGGCATCGCAAACCACTTTGCGATTGAATTTCCTTTCTGCTTGGTGCCAATCCGAAAGATGAAGCCAGGTCAATCCAGTCATTTGCGCCTCGTGCAATATTCGGGTTAATTCACGTTGTATTCAATTTATTATCAGATGCTAGGAAATTTATAATATTTATTTTAGGTTTCTTAAAGCATTAGATTGCAAGAGATGGTTACCTAGAATTTAAGATTTTGCCAGCAGAAAAAGATTAAGGACAGTGTTATCCAGGTTAGTTTATTGACCAGACAACTAATACTGTGAAAAAAGGTGTAGCTATAGACAAGATAATTAGCTTAAAAAGCAATTGACATCTTGGGTAGCAGCTAAAACACGAGCCGCAAGAAAGATGTTAATTGCCCTCAAACCTTTACCTTCTCCGGCCCTTCCCCAAACAACGGAAGTGCCATCGCATCCGCGTCCACCGGCAAATACTTCTCCCACGACCGCCAAAGGGGCTCTTTGATGGCCATTCTCTCTTCCACGCCTTCCTCGGACAGGATCTGATCCCAGGGCTTCAGGCACAGTGCAGCGGCCCCTGTCCTTGTCTCCACCTTTGCGGAGGGCAAGTACCTCTCCCAGGTGGTCCAGTTTCTAGCTTTCATTTGCCTATCACCGGATAGGTTTTTATCACTCCACTTTACTTAGTTGTTTTTAAGAAAAGTTCATAATTATTCATATCATACTTCATCATAAAAATTCATAAAATTTCATAACAAATTTTTGAAAAAAGTATAACAGCATCATACGCATACATTGAGCTTCGTGCCCCCTGCGATTAATATAATAGTATATTGGATTTAATTATTGCTGATAGCTGCGATTGCAGCCGCTGAAGCGCAGAGATGCGACGAACGAAAAAAACTGGATGGTGCGGCTCGAATCAGCCGGAAAGAGCCGCATCGACAAAAATGCCACCCCGAAAAAAGAGCAAATTCATATTCAGGTCTTGTCCGCTCCACCCCTCTCTTTCTGCGCACGTACCAGCCCACCGTAGGCCATCCCCGCTTCCGTAAGCACAATTTTCCCCTCTTGCAGCTCGATCAGCCCGGCCAGCTCCAGGCGCTGCAGATGATAGTCGAGCATCTTCTCGCCCACGGCAGTGGCGATCTCCTGCACGCTCAAAACTCCCTCGTTCATGAGAATGATCATCTTCCTTCGGATGGGACTTTCCAGGGCGTGATGCACCAGGGCCATCTCCTCCGGCGACTCGGGCGGTTTGGCTTTCTTTCCAATCAGCATTTTATGCTCACCTGCGGGAAATGCTCGCTCCTGCTATAGCTGCCGGGACCGTAAGTTCATACCTCATTCGCTTGAGGGTGGGATCGCCATACATGCAAAGCTGCATGGTAATCCTCCTCTCAGAATTTCCTTTTCGAAGGATTGTCTCCCTCATCAGCTCACTGAGTGCATCGCCCACCCGGTAGCGACCTGAGGGGCTCCCTCCCTTCAGATAGGGCTCGAATTTCTCGGCGAAATAATTAGGCGTGCCCTCCTCCGTTGTCCTGGCAATAAACGCTGCCGCACCTGCTCTTAAAAACTCCGTGGCAAAAGAAGCTTGATCATTATACAATTCCCCGGTGTTGCAGGACACAAAGCCTGAGATAAGTGGGTGGTGGCTTTGCAGATCTACGTCTTCCACATTTTCCACCCGGAATATGGCAAGCATCTCATTGGTGGAGAAGGACTGTGGGCTGCCATGCCCCATGAAAAAGATATAATCGCTGGCGGAGATCGAACTGAACATCTCAGCCCTCCGATCGCAGTCATCGCACACCCCATAAGGCGGAGTGGCATAGCACCGCCCGCATATGGGTGCATCATCCCGGCAAGCGTCGCCCAGCCCCACCGGCGGCGGATACCAGCATTGTGTGGAAAGGCGCATCTCGGGTACCATGCCAAAGCCTCCCGCCTCGTGAATGTCACTGGCGCTGTCCAGAGCGCTGACAATAGCGGAAGAGGCCGTGGAGATATCCGGCATGCGACTGATGGCAAATCCCTCATCCACTACCCCGTTGCCGTCGAAATCGATGTACCAGCCATCGGCCGGCAGATACCAGGGGCGCCCATCTATGTTGACTACGGTAGGCACGGGCACGACCGATGGCCCACCCAGGAGGATGATGTAGCACGGCCCGGTTCGTCCTGTGATTATGCTCAGCACATCTCTGATCTCCCTCCAAGTGTGCGAGTCGCCCAGCCGCGCTCCGTACTGTGCCCGGCATTCCTCCGAGTCCAGCACAACGTAGCGGGCAGAAAGCCCATCTTTGCGGCTGACAACCTCTGCATAGCGGGAAAAGGCCCCATCAAGCTGGGGTGTCGTACTCAAAAGAGAAGTGGTAACGAGCAGAACTGTTGTGGGCCGGGCGTTCATATTAATATCCACTACTCTGGATCGCTCATCACTGATGGTGATCTCGCGAACGATGCCCCCTGCACCCCCAACTCTCTTAGTGTAGGGTGCCCGCACCTCGACGGTGGAAGAGCTCGAATGCATGATATAGCCCGAATGGGTGGCAATGCATGTGTACCTGCCCTCAGGAAGCTCCCTTCGGTAGCGCCCACTATCGGATGTTGTGGCCGTCCAGGATTTGCTCAGATCTTCTTTGACAAAGGTCACGCTGGCTCCTTTAATGGGCGCTCCCGTAGCCGCATCCTGCACAATTCCCTCGAAATAGCACGAATAGATCACAGCTCTGGAGTCTGCTGTGCCTCCGGTTGCGACTGCAGTTGCCCGGTTTTTGAAATCTTCTGCAGGCGCAGCAAGAGCTCCTGCTGCAGATAGCATTAGGAGCATGAATAATAATAGTAATACAGAGCGAATTTTTCCATTTTTCAACATTGTCAACCCCTTTGATTGCAGACTATGCAGACTGCCCGGTTTCGTTGCGGATTTTCACCCCGCAAGAAGCAAATCGCAATTGATATTTCTTGAACAAAGAATTTAACGTTTAGCCATTTAACTATTTTTTCCAGACAATGGCGCTCTATGCCTTGCATGACGAAACCTTTTTTATGGCCTAAATGGCAATGGTTTCGCTTCGGAGGCGTCAATCTTTACATTCAATCACATCTGCCGGAAAGAGAAGGCAAAAGATAACGAAAGGAGAGAAGAGAGCGCAGTGAATGCCAAACCGCCAGAGGACATGAAGCAATGGCAATGATCCGTGCCCTGGCTTTGGACATCGACGGCACCATAAGCGACCGTGATCGAGTGCTCTCCCCTGTCGCCTTGCAGGCGCTGCTCAAGCTGAAGGTGCCTGTGGTGCTGAGCACGGGCAACACCCACTGCTTTACCAGAACAGTTTCCGTTCTTCTGGGCACGCCTCGCATCTTCATAGCCGAGAACGGGGGTGTGCTATCCCACTCCGAGGATGAGGTGGAGGTCCTGGCTGATATGAAGGTCTGCGAGGATGCCTTCCAAAAGCTGGCAGCCGAGTTTCCCCTGCAAAGGTACAACTCCTCTCGCTACAGAATTACAGATATTGCCCTGCAGCACAACTTCGACGTTGCTGCAGCCGCCCGCCGCGCCCAGGAGCTGGGCCTGCCCATAGAGCTCATAGATACCACTTTTGCCGTGCACATCAAAGACAGGCGCGTCGATAAGGGCACGGGCCTTCGCCGCATCGCCGAGCGCATGCAAATCGATCTTTCCGAGTTTGCAGCCATCGGCGACAGCAACAGCGACCTGCCCATGTTCAAGCTGGCCGGCTATCGGGCCTGCGTAGGCAACTCCAGCAAGGTGCTAAAGCAAAACTCAGACTACGTAGCCAAAAACGAATACGGGAATGGCTTTGCAGAGATTATCGACTATATGATCCGTCAAAAAATGCTTTAGCTTAATGCGTTTGCATCTTACGAAGCAGCTTCGCCCAGTTGTTCTCGCAGATGATCCACCAGCCTAAGGTATCCTTGACAAAAGCGCGTGCTGCCGGGCAGAAGGCATCGACAGCCAGGTTGCTAGGTAGCTCCTGCAGGGGCGGATGAAGTGGGTATTTGGTGCAGGTAAGGGGCCTGATCTCATAGATAGAGCAGCCTTTGTCCCGGTCATAAAACGGACAGGGCTGCTTAAGAATCCAGGCCTTCAGGGCTTTGTCATACCGGCAGAGGGCTTTTAGCTTCTTCTTTCCCATGTGCCCCGCAATCCTTTCAAAATCCTCTTTCTCCATGTATAGGCCCGCACCAGGTGTATAGCAGCATCTGCCGCACTGCTGGCAGCGGAATCGCTCCCAAAAGAGCTTGACTCCTGCATCGGAGCCCTCCCGCTCGTCTCGGGCGGGCAGAGGCAGGGATATATCGAAGGGGATCTTCTCCCCCTGGTCGATCCTGCAAAACTGCTCTTCCTTCTTTAAAACGGACCAGTGAGGCCGCTGGCTCAGGAGCTCGACATGCCGGCCCTGCCGCTTGTCTTCCACGCATGAAGAGATGCAGAGCTGGTGGCAGAGACGGCGCGCCTGGGAGATTTTATCACTGCTGCGATCCATATCATATTCCTTACAAGATACATCTACAGGTCGTTTGCTAATGTCGTTTTCAAATGTCGTTTGCTAACTATCTGCTGATCATTTGCTATCATCTTCTTCAATATTAATGCTGGCTCTTTTAATGCCGGCACTCTTGCCAGATCACTTTCGCTCCGCGCGGCTTGCCCTTATTAGCTGCCAATGTCCCTTGTTGTTCTATCTCGAAATTGATAATCGCAATCTACAATTCCGAAATTAGGTGATACAGATGTCCAAGAACCCTGAATTTGCAAAGTACGCCTCCGATCTTGCCCGCCATCAGGATGCCATTCGCTCTACCAATGAGGATCTGATCAAGCTCTCCCAGAGGTTCGGGCGCATGATGCCCAAGCTTTCCAAGCTGGACTCTTCAGCGATTCTTACATGGTTTGGCCTTTACAATAAGGTCAAGGACAACGCCAAAAAGGTGGATGATGATCTGGCCAGCCTTACCAATAACGAGCAGGCTGCCGCAAATCCGGTTCTGCAACTGCAGATGAATTACTACTCTGCGCAAAGGCAGCGCCTTTCCTTCAAGATGGAGGTCATGGACGACATCCTCAGCGGCATGATGGAGGACCTCTTGGAAAACGGCAGCTTCGAGGAGGAGCAAAAACAGGAGATGCGCATCGCTCTCGATGCAACCATGGAAAAAAGCAAGAGCAGCATCGATGGGGCCTTAGCCCTGGCTTGAATCGGGCATCTCCCAAATGCCATTTTTCTTTCCCTTCAAATGGTCTCTGGAAACGCTGGCAAGCCTCATAAACAATAGTTGCGATCTGGAATTATGTTCAAAGTAGGGGAATACAGCGAGATGGAGGCCAAGTCCATTGCTGGCTATCTGAAAGATGCCGGATTCAAGGTCGACATCAGGGGCCTGGTCCAGGCCAGAACTGAATATTCAGCTTCGTTGCAGGGAAAGCTGAGCGAGATAAAGGGAAAGACCGAACGATACGAGCAATGCGAGCGATACTTATCCGCCCTCAAGACTGCTATGGAAAAGGGCGCATCGGAAGAGACGTTCCGGGATCTTTTCTTAGATGAGGCAATTCCTGGCTGGAAGGAGACGCTTGCCAAGTTCGAGGAGAACAAAGATTCTCCTGATGATATGGATGATGAAACAAGAGATACCTTTGTCAAGACAATGGCAGAATGCATAGTATCCACGGATTTTGCGCAAAGAGTCTTCGATCTCAACGACATAGAGTTTGGCGCGCCGGTTAATGGCCGGCTTGACGATCCAATCATCAGCGTTCCCGTCAATCCTGATGATTGCGATAGCGATAACCCTCTTCTCCTGCAGAGAATGGACACGGATCTAGCCAAAGAATATGAAATTACCATAGATGAGTTCTCCGCATCACTCTTTGATGAGATTGACGAGGATTTCCAAAATGAGTTCGTGGATGAATTTCTAAAGATCAGGGCTCTGGGATATATCATAAGAAGCCTGGTGAACGTTGCGGAAAAGGGAAAGATGGACATAGAGGAGTTTGCCGACCTGTGTGAGATCGAGATCGGCGAGAGGATGGTCATGAGCGTTGATGGCAGTCTCGTCGCAGAGGAGATCGCCCGGTCTTTGGAGAAGAGCGGGATGCTGAAGATGAAGGGCAACACCATAAAATGGAAGATTTAGCTGAGGCTTTGTCAGGTATTTGGCCGGCGCCTGAGCATGGTTGCTGGATAGGGCTTGGGAAAGGTGCCCATCCTCGCGCAAGCCCCTGCTCGCCCTCCTGTCCACTTCCCACGGGCCGGGCCGTCCTTCGTCGCAGCGCCGCTCTCCAGGCGGGCCCGCTTGCATGCGACCGCCTTTTCGGGGGACAAGAGGCCTGTTGGGCCAGGAGTTAGAGAGTGCATAAGGGTGCTTGCATCCGGAATGGGCTGCTTTCCGGGCGCAGGATGGGGAAAGATATGCTTCGGATGGCGATTACTATTAGCACTAAATTATAACCAAAAAATTCCGTATCTAACCACAGAGGTGCAGAGCACACCGAGGACGCGCAGAGACGCCTCCTTTCGAAGATTCGGGACCTCCTTCAAACTTCAAATAGCTTAAGTTCTATTCCGTGGTGGTCCGTCAATAATGCTGTCAATTCCTATAGTTCCTAATGCTTATCGATAACTGGCCTTTGAAGGACAATAATGTGGTGTTATCAAAATGCCCTATCGAGCCCCAGTCCCTCTCTCCCAAACCTTTATCTCCTATTACCTCTTCCCCCCTCTAGTTCCGGAATGTGACCCTTTGGTCGAACCGGTAAGGGTGAAAAGAAATGAAGTCTTTTTACGGTTATATCAGTGATGCTTGGTCCTCTCCCCGAGAGGGATACGTAGGCGAACTGCGGCAGAGCAGGCTCAAGGCCTGGCGCCAGGAAAGCACCGTGCAGAGGATCGATAGGCCTACCCGCCTGGACAGGGCGCGAGCGCTCGGCTACAAGGCTAAGCAGGGCATTATCGTGGCACGTGTGAAGGTAAGACGCGGTGGACGGCGCAAGTCCCGTTACACAAGAGGTAGACAGACCAGCAAGATGGGCGTGAACAGCATGAGCATGGGCAAGTCCATCCAGAGAATCGCTGAGGAGCGGGCCGGCAGAAGGTACCGCAACATGGAAGTTCTAAACTCCTACTGGGTGGCCGAGGACGGCAAGCAGAAGTTCTACGAGGTCATTTTAGTGGACCCGTGTGCTCCATCCATCATGAATGACAAGAACCTGAACTGGGTTTGCAATGATGTTCATCGCGGCAGGGCCGTGCGCGGCAAGACCTCAGCAGGTCGCAAGGGTAGAGGCCAGAGGCACAAGGGCTTCGGCACCGAGAAGACTCGCCCAGGCATCAGAGCCCACGACGGCAAAGGAAAGTAGATCATTGGCAAGTGATTGAAAAGTGATTGACAAGGTCTCTTTTCGGGCCTTTGTGGCAGCAACAGAAGACGAGGGCCGCGTGCGCGAGGCGCTCGCAGTCTTCGTTCCTCTGGATAGGATATCAGCAGTCACTGCAGAGGGCCATTTTGGAAATGAGATAAAAATACTGGAGGCGGCCCTGCGTAAGAGAGAGGCTGCCGCCTTCTTTCAAATCCTCCGCGAGCAGCTTCCTACCGAAGACCTGCAAAGGCTTCGCAGGGAGATCCCGGATAGGTTGGAAGGGGAAAGTCACTTTCACCTGCGCCTGGACAAGCAGGCCGCCTACAAAGGCATGCTGCGCCTGACCGACTCCAAGGATGCCCTTGATACAACAATTCTTGTCAAGACCTACCCCGCCCGGCGCGAGTCGGCCTTGAAGATCATTAGTGAGCTCATATGAGCTTTTACGAATGCCTGAACGCCTTTCCTGAAGGTGCAGCCTCGGCCAGCCGCATGGCCTTGACTGCAAAGGGCCTGGGCTATCAGGGCATAATCATCTGCAACAAGGAGCCGAATAAGCTCTTCATGCCCCAGGCAGTTGATCGGATAAAAGGAATTGAAGTTGCTATCGGCGCAGAGGTAGCCGCTTCAGGCAGCAAGGCACTGAAAAGCCGCATCCTCGCCCTGCGGACTAGATATCCATTTCTCATAGTTCGAGGAGGAACGGAGGAGATTATTCGATTGGCCTCTGAAGACCCCAATGTGGACCTTCTCATGCACCCCTGCAACGTTCGCCACCCTTTGGCCATTGCCACGGCGCGGGCCGCCAAGCTAAATCAGGTCTGCATAGGCTTTGACCTGAGCCCCATGCACCACCTGCGCGGCAGCTCGCGTGCTCGCTGGCTGGAAGCTGTTCGCCGCAATCTGCAGCTCGTAAGGAAGTTCGATCTTTGCCCGGCTATAACAGCGAGCGCGAATTCTCACCTTGACCTGCGATCTCCTCGTGACCTGGTCGCTATGGCACAGGTGGCGGGCTTTGAGCTGGATGAGGCCCAAGAAGCTCTGAGTCAGCCGGGAAGACTGCTAGCGCTCAATCGCAGAAAATGGGTCAGCCCAGGAGTTGAGCTTCTTTGAGAAGCAGACTTCCCGTGCTGCGAGGCAGAAGAAGGTACATGATCTTCGAGCTGCAGGCAGAAGGCGAAATTCAGCCTAAAGATCTGATGAGCGAGATTTACTCATCTCAGTTTTCTCTTTTCGGCGATCAGGGAGCCTCAAGAAACCGGCTCAAATTAATAGCCTTCAATGGCCGCTACGGCTTGATGCGTTTTTCCCATATCCATGTCCAAGAGACACGAGCAACATTGGCAGCGGTTCATTCCATTCATGGGGTCCGGGTCGCCCTCCATACAAAAGGCGTCTCTGGAACAATTAAATCCGCTACAGAAAAGTATTTACCAAGACTGGGTAAAATATGTGCTGAAAGCGACGGAAGAAGAATCGAGCTGAAAGACGTTTCCGGGTGTATTATCCGCACCCAAGGTGTAAAAGTCGATCTCTGTCCGGACGATCGCAATAAGAGCATAGGATCAGACACTCAATACCTGGGGCTGACCTCTTTTGATTTAAGTGGAGGACACGAGTATGCAGATGGCACCGCAGATGGGTTATGATAGGGCTATTACCGTATTCAGCCCTGACGGCAGATTATTTCAAGTTGAATATGCCCGCGAGGCCGTGCGGAGAGGAACCACGGCTGTGGGCATCAAGGCAGAAGATGGCGTGGCTGTACTGGTGGACAAGAGAATCACTAGCAGGCTCATGGAGCCCAAGTCCATTGAGAAGATCTTTCAGATAGACACGCACATAGGCGCAGCCACATCAGGCCTGGTAGCAGATGCCAGAGTCCTGATAGACAGAGCTAGGGTAGAGAGCCAGATCAACCGGCTGGTCTACGACGAGCCCATCGGAGTTGAGGCTCTGGCCAAGAAGATCTGCGACTTCAAGCAGCAGTATACTCAATACGGCGGAGTTCGGCCCTTTGGAACGGCGCTGCTCATCATCGGCGCAGAGGAAGATAGAACTCGCCTCTTTGAGACCGACCCTTCCGGGGCTTTATTGGAGTACAAAGCCACTGGCATTGGAGCGGGCAGGTCGGCAGTGATGGAGGTCTTCGAGGAGAAGTACAGAGAAGACCTAGTCATGGATGATGCAGTGCTACTGGGCCTGGAGGCGCTCTACAAGGCTGCGGAAGGCAAGGTAGAGGCGGCCACAACTGAGATTGGCATCATCAAGCTCGGCGACAAGAAGTTTTACAAGCTGACAGAGGCAGAAGTGGCCGCATATGTTGAAAGGATGAAAGCAGCCGTCGCCGCCAGCAAAAGTGAGAAGGGAGAGAAAGGAGACGCATAGGAATGGTCAGACTGGATGACGCAGTTCCTGCCAGACTCAAGACCCACGGAACCACCTTTGAGGTTTTGGTAGATCCCGATGGAGCCCTGGCCCTGAAGCGAGGAGACAGCGTCAACCTGGAAGAGATCCTGGCAGTAGAGGATGTCTTCGAAAATGCCTCCCGCGGAGATAGGAGCGCGGAAGAAGATCTGAAAAAGGCCTTCGGCACGTTGGAAGTCCTGCCCATTGCCGAGATCATCATCAAGAAGGGCGAGATCAGCCTAACGGCTGAGCAGAGAAAGCAGTTCATCGAGAACAAACGACGGCAGGTCATCGAGGTTATAGCCAGAAATGCTATCAATCCCCAGACCAAAACACCTCACCCGCCGGGGAGAATCGAGCAGGCCATGACCGAGGCCCGCGTCAATATCGATCCCACGAAATCTACCGATGAGCTGGTCAAGATCGCCATGAAGGCCATCCGGCCACTCATCCCCATAAGATTCGAGGTGGTTGAGGTGGCAGTCAAGATCCCTTCCGCGTATGCTCCCAAGGCTTACGGCGAGGTCGCAGCCTTCGGCAAGCTCAGCCGGGAGGCATGGCAGAACGATGGCTCTTGGATCGGCGTGGTCGAGATACCGGCCGGCATGCAGACAGAATTCTACGCACTTATCAACCGGCTGACCAGAGGAGAAGCTGAGACGAAGCTTATTAAGCATTGAGGATGGGAGTTAAAAGCGCATGGATCGCAAGGTGGTAGTACCAGGTGATCTTCTCTCTGAGGATGCCAAGAGGTCAGGCGAGGGGACGTATGTAAGAAATGGAAGCGTCTACTCCTTGCTATATGGTCTTGCGAATTCTAGGGATAAGATAAATGTCATACCTCTAGCGGGAAAGTATGTACCCGGGCCGGGGGATAACGTCATAGGCGTGGTGAAGGATATAACCTTCTCCAATTGGATCGTGGACATAAACTCGCCCTACGACGGGCTGCTGCACATCTCTGAGTTTCCGAAAAGGATCGAATCGGACGAGATGTCCAAGCATTTGCGCATCGGCAGCTCTATCATGACCCGGGTGACGGATGTAGATCCCACTATGAAGGTGGAGCTTACTTTGAACGACAAAAAGCTCGGCCTAATCAAGGCCGGCCAGGTTATCGAGATAAGCCATACAAGAGTGCCCAGGCTCATCGGCAAGGGCGGCTCCATGATTAGCATGCTGAAGAAAGAGGTAAACTGCAACATCTTCGTTGGCCAGAACGGCAGAATCTGGATCAACGGGGGTGCAGAGGATATGGATCTGGCTCTAAAGACCATAACTCTGATTGAGAAGGAAGCCCATACCAATGGTCTCACGGACAGGATTGTGGACTTCCTAAAGACGGAGAAAGGGGCCAGAAGTTGATCGCTATGGATGAGAGTGACATATCATTTTTCAAAGATGGACTGCGCCTGGATGGCCGAAGGGCAGATCAGCTCCGGCCTGTGAAAATCGAGGTGGGAGTCCTGGCCAGAGCAGACGGCTCATGCTACATCGAGATGGGTGGAAATAAGGTCATTGCTGCAGTGTACGGGCCCAGGGAAGTACATCCCAGACACTTGCAGGAAATAACCAGGGCCATTGTGCGCTACCGGTATAATATGGCCTCCTTCTCCGTAGAGGAGCGAAAACGACCGGGTCCGGACCGAAGGTCACATGAGCTTTCCAAGGTCAGCCGGGAGGCACTAGAGCCCGTGATTCTTACCAGCTTCTTTCCCCGATCGGTCATAGACGTCTTTGTAGAGGTGCTTCAGGCCGATGCAGGAACCAGGACAGCTGGCATAAATGCAGCTGCAGTGGCTCTGGCCGATGCCGGAATTCCCATGAGGAGCATGATATCGTCCTGTGCCGCGGGAAAAGTGGCAGATACGATTATTCTTGATCCCATGAAAGAGGAAGACAATTTCGGCCAGGCAGACCTGCCAATCGCCATGACTCCTAACGGAGACATCACCTTGATGCAAATGGACGGCGGCCTCACCCCGGACGAGTTTCATGGGGCAGTGGAGATGGCCATGAAGGGAGCGAGAGATATTTACGAGCTGCAAAGACAAGCCCTGGTGAAGAAATATAGCCAGATGGCAGAACAGCCAGGGCGAGAGGAGGTGCATGTCTGTGACTAATGTCATCTCCGAGATAAAAAAGGACTTTATTTACAACCACCTCCTCAAAGGAGAGAGGGTCGATGGTAGGACCTTTGATCAGTACAGGGAGATATCCATCCAAAGAGATGTGATTCGCAAGGCAGAAGGCAGTGCACTTGTTAAATTGGGCTCCAGCCAGGTGCTGGTAGGCGTGAAGATGCAGCCAGGAGAACCCTTCCAGGATTCACCGAATCGCGGCGTCATCATCACCAATGCTGAGCTGGTGCCACTTGCCTCACCCTCCTTTGAGCCGGGCCCACCCAATGAGGTGGGAATTGAGCTGGCGCGCCTAGTGGATCGCGGTGTGCGCGAATCCAAGGCCGTTGATCTGGAGGCGCTTTGCATTGTGCCCGGTAAGCAGGTCTGGATTATATTCATCGATGTGCATATCCTGGATGACTGCGGAAACATCCTCGACGCTGCGTCGCTGGGCGCTATCGCCGCGCTGCTGTCTACCAAGGTGCCAGCAGCCAAGTTTGGCCTGGGCGAGGACTACATACTGCCCATAAGAGACATTCCCATAGCTACGACGGCCATTGAGTTCAATGACGTCTTGATGTTTGATCCCGGTGTGGATGAAGAGGCCATTGCCAACACCCGTCTCACAATTATAACCACGACGGATGGCAATATCTGCGGCGCGCAGAAGAGCGGCACGGGAATGCTCAAACCTGAGCAGGCCTACCGCATCATTGATATAGCATGTGAGAAGGCGAAAGAAATCCGGGAAAAGTTTCTGGAAGCATAAACGGAAGTTACGATTATGGCAAGGCACACTACTAAAGGAAGGAAGAGCAGATCCGCAGCCCGGTTTGGTCCCAGGTACGGCCGCAAATCACGAAAGCTCGTGGCCGATTCAGAAGAGAAGAGCAAGGCTACGTATGACTGCCCTCAATGCGGAAGGAATAGGGTAACAAGGACGAGCACCGCCATCTGGAGCTGCAGAAAATGCGGCTACACCTTTGCAGGCGGCTCTTTCCTACCTGAAACGTCATTAGGTCGCTCAGTGCTAAGGTCTCTCAAGAAGACTCTTGAGGCATCTTGAGGTAGAATAAAAGATGGCATATAAGTGCACCAGATGCAAGAAGACCGTGGAAATTGATTACGAGTACAGTGGCATACGCTGTCCTTACTGTGGGCACAGGATCCTGATGAAGGAGCGGCCCACCACGGTCAAGAAGATGCAAGCTGTCTGATGTTCGTCACCACCTCGCGAGACCCATCCAGTAAGGCGAGAAGGTTTGCCAGGGCTCTGGCCACGTTCCTCTCTCTGCCTTATGTGAATCGGGGAAAGCAAAGTCCGGAAGAGGACGAAACCTGGTTGATGGTGGTAGAGGATCACGGCAATCCGGCTGGTCTAGTCAAGCGCTCCCGGGAAAGAGAGGAGCGCTTGAGCTTCCAGCTCTCAGGAGAGACGGAAGCAAGACGGCTTAAGAAGTGCGTGCCAAAGGTTATCGGTGAGGGCAAGATTGCCCAGCCCATTGCTCAGTTCCTTGAACTGGAGTGGCTCGGCGAGACCGCCCCTGCTCAGGGACGCATAATTAGAGTAGCATCTGGCAAGATCGAGTTCATGGATGAAGGCGAGACCAAGTTCAGGCTGAAGATATGAAAGGCTGTGTGCAGTTCGTATTTGAGAGCAGGCATGCAGGAGAGATCTATCAGGCGCTCGCGCCCGAACTTGACGACGAGCTACACAGGTCCAATGTAAACCTGGGCCTGGAAGAAGGTTCTATTAAATTGAGAATCCGGGGCGAGGATACTGTCTCTCTCCGGGCAGCCTTAAATACCTGGATAAGGTTGGTTAAGATCGCATTTGAGATGGTGAGTTTATGAGTGGCGAATTGCCTCCGCAGATACAAAATCAGTTGGCTCAGCTCCAGCAGCTCCAGCAGCAGGCTCAGGCCGTTATGACTCAGAAGGGCCAGATCGAGGGTCTGATCAGGGAGACTGAGGCGGCGCTTAAAGAACTGGAGAAGAGCGCAGACGATGCAGTTATATACAAGAGCGTCGGCGAACTTTTCTTTAAGGCTGATAAGCCCAAGCTGACAGAGGAGCTGAAAGAGAAGAAGGATATGATGGATATCCGGCTGAAGACTATGGCCAAGCAGGAAGAGCGCATTCAGGGCCGGTTCACTCAGCTTCAAGAGCAGCTCAAAATGTCATTAGGTCAGATGCCGCCCAAGGGCGGCTAAATATGTTGCGGGCCCGTGGCTTAGCCAGGATATAGCACCGGGCTTCTAACCCGGGGGTCGCGGGTTCGAATCCCGCCGGGCCCGCCTTATTATTATTATCATTTTAAGAGGTTCTATGTGCGAACTTACAGTCTATATTTTAAAAGGCAATGCCCGCGAAAAGGCCATGGAAGGAGTCGTCAGGCTCATGGCCCACAACGGCAAGGTGCTCCTGGAAGGTATCTTTGGGGACTCCATGGAAGTCGAGGGGCGGCTGGCTGAGGTGGATATCATGTCCCAGTCTGCGAATATCATCGCAAACTAGGCGGGCATACATTTTTCGGCCCGCATTTCGGCTCGCATATTGATGGACCACATGGTTTGCAGCAGAAATGCAAAAACCAAGATATTTTTAATATTTAAACTGCTGTAGCACTAGCCACGGATCGATTCAGCTCTACTATTTCCTTCACTCCTATTTCATGAATAAGGCTGTCTCAAGAGATCTTTCCCCCATCCAGACGGATCGTTTCATGAGCCATGAACCGGATCACCTCAGGCTGATGAGAGATGAGCAGATACGCCAGGCCCAGATCTCTTTGCAGATTCTTGAGTAGATTAAGAATCTGAGATTGCACAGAGATGTCCAGGGCAGAGGTGGCCTCGTCCAGGATCATAACCTTGGGATGAAGGAGCAATACTCTGCCCAGGGCCACTCTCTGGCACTGCCCTCCCGAGATCTGGGTAGTATAGCGGCAGAGCAGCTCCTCGGACAGGCCTACCATCTCAAAAATCTCCCGCGTCCTCTCCCGCCATTCTCTTTGGGGAATTTCTTGTAGGCTCAAAACCTCATGAATGGATCTCTCAAACCATCTTTAACAATATTTTATGCGATCTTTTAACTATTTTTGAGTCATCTCTTATAATTCTCTTATAATATCCACTAACAATATCCACAAATTAAAAAGATGGCCTATTGCTTCACCAATGGCACATACTCCACGCCGGGGCGGCTCCTTCCTGCTTCCATGCGATATAGATCCATCAGGGCATAGACCTCTTCCGGGACATCGGTCTGTACGCATTCGCCCAGGAGAGATTGAGCCTGCTCGGCCATAAAGGGATGATCGTGAGTATACTTTCCAGATAGGAACTCCTCGATGATGGTATCCAGCTTCTCGCCGCCACACTTTCCACCCAGGATTTTTTTCAAGAGAATTCTCATCTGGTTCATGGCTTTCCTCGCCTCCTCGGCGAAGATAAGGGTCTTATCATCTATCTCATCGATCTTCTTCTTGCCTACGACCGCAATAAGCGATGTAGCAGGATAGCTGCCCTGCATATCACCCAATTGCGGGTCCACGGGACCCAAGGCAGCGTGTGGGTCCATGATTATTTTGTCGGCTGCAAAAGCAATGAGAGTTCCGCCGCTCATGGCGTAATGAGGCACGATTACCGTTTTATTGGCGGGATGGGCCTTTAGCGCCATGGCAATTTGCGTGGCCGCCAGAGCCAGCCCTCCCGGAGTATGCAGGATGATGTCGATGGGCACATCCTTCTGCGCTCCGCGAATGGCCCTTAAAACCCGCTCGCTGTCGTCGATATCAATGTAGCGGGCTAATGGGATACCAAGAAAGCTGATGGTCTCCTGGCGATGGATGAGAGTTATGACCTGCGTGCCCCGGGCCTTGCCCAGCTTTGCCAGGACGCTCTTTCTCGCCGTCTGCAGGTAGTACCTCTGCACCATGGGAACTAGAAAGAGAAATATGAATAAGAGAAACCAGATATTATTGATCAGAGCACTGCCGACGTCTCCTCCTATCTGGGCTTGAAGTGGATCCATCATTTACCAATAAGTTGGTTTCATATATTTAACTTGTGGGATCGCTAAGGGTGAATGTCGAAAACTCTCATTCAGCAAGAGTTTCGACATGCTTGGATTTCGTCGAAGTCATCGTGGCTACTATTGACAATAGCCACCAACAGAATCGAAATAGTAAGAAGGCCCAAGCCTTGGATACTTGCCATAGCCGAATTTTCTCCCTCATTTCGCTTCGGCAATTTGTTTCACTTCGGCAATCTATATTAATATGATAGAGGCTCAATAGGACAGGCTCAAATGACAATAATGGAGGTTTGGGACTTGATGATCAGAAATTTTAGTTTAATGGCAATTCTTCTTTTAACAATCTCAGCATCCATATCTTTGGTGCCGGCTCAGGATCTTTCATCTGATGATGCCAACCGCATGACGAACGATACAGTCGATACAGTCGATACAGCCAATGACGTGAAAGCTATTGAAGAAAATGTGACAACTGAAGAGGAGACCTCCACTGCTTCTGACAGCATCCAGGGAATCTGGAAAGCCTCTTTAGGAGAAAAAGAGATTATCATGGCTGTGAGCCAGTCAACGAAGTCCCTCTTCGGCCTGGCCAAATTCGAGGGCGAAAATCCCTGGAACGCAGCTTTGGCAGGATCTCTTTCTCAAGATGCAGTCTCCTTTTCGCTGGCAGCGATGGAAGGCGAGACGCTGGCATCCATCTACATAAGCGCTACCTTAGAAGAAGACACCATGAAGGGATTTTTCATCCGATCGGACAGCAGCGGAAAAGCCAGCCGGGGCAATTTCACAGCAACCATGATCAGCCCGGACACATCCAGCTACACCCCTGCCTTGGTTACAACCGCTCCTTTGCCAGCAGTCCAGACTGAGCAGGTAAGCACCGAGCAGAAGAATGAGGCTACTAACGTCGAAGTGAGCGAAAAGCCAGCAGCCATCCAAGAGAGCGAGAGCAGATTCAAGGATGTTACAGATCTGGCAAAGGGAATCAATCCCAATATAATGCCCAGAATGGCTCCTCTGTAGGTGTTAATAGTGAACGGCATATATTGGACAAAGCTATTCTTGCTGGGGCTTGCGCTTTTGCTTATCGTGCAGGGGCAAGGCTCGATGATGGACGAGCTGGCCGTCACTTCCGTCTCCGAGAACTGCGGCAAGTGGAAGGTCAGCTTCAACTGGTCGGAGATGGACGAGTATGCAAGCAGCGTGTCACATGGGGACAGCACCTCCGGAAAAGTGAACATCGCGACAGATGCTTTGACGCTGGAGTCGACATCCAATAGGGCCAAAGCCTTGAAGGTTTCAGTAATAACGTACTCCAAGAGCGATGCTTCCCTTATTAACCACACCAGAATGATGGCCCTTGCCAACTCTACCCTCACAAAATCCAATGTATGCCAAGAGATCAATGTGGTCGAGAGAGTAATAGACAGTCGATCGGGAATATTTGCCAGCGGCCTGAAGTGTCCGATGAATGAGCCGGTCTATGTTGCAGTCTATCCTGTAGAATACCATCTTGATCGGCCGGGCGGCGTCCTGGCATCAACTGCAGTAGGGTTGATTATCTCCACCTATGGTCAAGAAACCACAGAACGATTTATCAATTCAGTTAAGATCGCGCAGATAAAGTAACGAAGATCGGGCCGGTCTGAGCGTAGAGCTGCTTTAGGCCACAACTCCCTGTTATTTATATTAGATCCATCGTTATAATTAATAATATTATTATAGATTATCCATGAGATGGATTATTTGCCGGTCTCTTAGGTTTCGGGCCAATACCGGGCCTTTTTCTCATTTTCCCTCCACACCTAAATAGAGGGAATAGAGCCGTTGGAAAGCAAAGAACACTTCCCAAAAGGCGTATTTACTTTAAGCGACTATATCTGTAAATTAATTGGCCTGGCAGAAATAGATCCGTGTGATTGATCCGAGATCTATAATTCAAAATCCTCTCCCAGGTAGTAGCAAAGCAAGGAGATAAAAATGCCCGAGTTTCTTAATCCATTCAGCGGTAAAGTGCCAGAAAGAAAGCTGACCATGCAAGAATTAATCCGAGCCATCCGCCTTGACCTGGCCGCCGAGCATGAAGCAGTTCACCTCTATATGGCCCATGCCGAGGCCACGGACAATCCTCTGGCCAAGAAGGTGCTGATTGATATCGCCAATGAGGAGCGGGTTCATGCAGGAGAGTTTGCCCGGCTGCTCTCAATTCTCACAGGAGATGAAGATGCTCTGCTGGCAAAGGGTGCAAAAGAGGTCGATGAGATGGCAGCCGAGACTTAACCGCCCCGCTAAAAATCTCATTGCAAGCCACAAGACAAGCTACAAAAAGGCAAGGTTCAAAGCAAAAAGCCCTACACGCACAGCTAGGGGCTGCTTGATAGTTCCACTGGCTTCGATCTCGCCTGATTTGCTAAATTAGGTGAAAATAATCCCGTGAAGAAAAAGCAATATCGTCTAAGGCCAGAGGCCGAAGGCGATATTTAGGATCATTATTATCGCACCAGAACCTATGCAGGCACCAAGTACCATCTTAGGATTAAGCTTTATTGCAGTATCATCGGCCTCGAAATACCTCATGAGGCCTGCTGATGACTGAAGACCACTGCCTTCATTCTTTTTCTTTGCCATATCATTTCCCTTGTTTCTTCATCATCTTAAGTATTGCGGCTTCATGGCTTCATAGCTTCATAGATATACTGCCTTTTTTTGCGCAATAATATTTATTACACTATATTGCAGCCGCAATCATCCGTTCCAGTCGCACAGCCTTATGCAGTCCCTACAGAAGATGGAGAGGCGGTGGTAGCCTACAGCCAGCCGCTCTCATCCTGGAAGGGATAGTGGTCCATTGTGCTTCCGCCCTTGATCATCCTTGGCCAATTCTGGCTGGGATTGCCTTTGGACACGTGACCGCTCCAGTAGTTGCCGCCTGTGACATTGCCATCGTCCCAGCTATTGTTGCCGCCTAGATCTTGCGAATGCTCCTGGTTGTCCAAGAAGTTGTTGCGGAAGATTCTGTTTCCTGTAGAGAGCATTACCTGCAGTCCCAGCGGATTGTTTCGGATGTTATTCTGGTATATCTGGTTATCATTAGAGAGGTTTAGCCAGATACCTGTGGCAGCATTCTCATCTGCTACATTGTCGCGAATGATGTTCTGGCTGCAGGATAGGAGCGATATGCCGTTCTGACTGTTTCGCGAGGCATTATTTCCTGCAATCTGATTCAAATCAGAGGCGTACAGGAACATGCCGCTAAATCTATTACCCAGCAGGCGGTTGCCTGAGATCTCATTTTCATTGGACTGCACGAGGCGCATGCCAAAGCATGAGGAGATGTTATTCTCCAGGATCCTGTTATTCTTCGAGTCGAAGAGGAATACGGCATCGCTGGTGATGGCCGTGTTCTTTACCGTGACATTTTCACAGTATGCTAAGGTGAGGTGAGCAATATCCCTATCCTGAATCTGCCCGCCATAGCGGCCAAAGAGATAGACTATGGGAGCAGAATCCACTACATTGGATTCATCTATGGAATTATCAAAGCCCTCTTTAGTCACAGCCTCTACGTAAAGGCTCCAGTCCACATTCTGGAAGCGATTAGCCTGCAGCCGATTGGCAGATGATTCCAATAAGATGATTCCTTTAGAACTATCAACAATCTGATTGCTGAAGAGGATGTTTTCGTTAGAGGATGTAATCTGCACAGCAGTGTCCGATATGTTTGAGATCTGGTTTTCGGTAATATTGTTTTGTCTGCTTGTGGCCAGTTCAACGCCAATGGTGCTGTTATCTATCGTGTTTTGTTTGATGGAGTTTCGGCTGGAATTTTCCATCCTTATGCCGTATTCCACTCCATTGATGCGGTTATTTTCAAATTCTTGCGAGATTGAGTCCATGATGACAACAGCATTACTGCTGCCGCCAATTGCGTTATCCATCAGTCTGCTGTTCTTGCTGCTGGAAATGGCCAGGCCGATGGCTCCGCCATTGATTTCATTGCTCTTTAATTCTATCTCGCTGGAATTCGCGAGATCTATTCCGTTCGTAGTGACGGAAGCAGAATTTCTGATGCTCACTTTATTTTGGGCAACATTGATGGTGCTGCTGTTAGAAAGCCAGATGCCGAACCTCTTGCTTTCTATTTCGTTGCTATCGACCTGGCAGCCCCCGGCATTATCAAGCCAAATGCCCCAGTAAGCATCAGATATCTTGTTGCGGAGTATTTTATTCTTCGCAGCTTCCCGAACGAGAATGGACACATTGCAGCCTACAATCTCGTTTTCTTGAACGAGGTTATCGCTGGAGTTCTCCCAGAGGGCCACGCCGCCCTGGCTGTCTATTATTGTATTCCCGGCAATTGAGTTCGCATTGGAGCCACGAACCAGTATGGCCGGATTGGCGTTTTTAAAAATGTTTTTCTTGATGGAGTTTTTACTGGATTGAACATATATTGCCGGCCCGACGAAGTTTTGTATAGTTAGGCCCTCCAGAGAGCAGCCCTCTGCGATTATTGTGATCCCCGTCTCCAGGCCATCTCCTTTGAGGACTATGGGCCCGTTCTCGCCGGTGAGAGGCATTAGCGTCAGGCTCCTGTTAAGAGTTACCTCTTCATTGTATTCTCCCGGCTTGATGTATATGGTATCTCCATCACTGGCAGCAATAACGGCCTCTTGAATGGTATTATAATTGGCAAAGCCGCTATCATCAACGACATAAGTTCTTGCTCCCTCGATGGGCGAAAGCCAGATGAGCAAGGCCATGAAGATGATCATAGGAATTCTAAGCATGAGCAGCTAATTTGCAAGGAACCTTTTATAGTTAATCCAAAATCTCGGACAAAACACTGCCCCACTAACCCCTTTATTTCCAGTGGAAAAATAAACCTCGAATTTTTTCTTCATTGAAAGAAGGACCGCCACGAAAAATATCAAATTGCATGATTGTTACAATAATGTTATTTTAAAAGTTATATATCATATGGGAATGGAAATAGGACTTTCCCATCCGAATAAGACTGCGATCCGGAAAGAAGACGGCTTTAGCTACTTTCCAGAAATGCTACAACATCCCTTACACCACAACGAAAATAAATTGTCAGAAGCATTCAAAAATCCGCGTTTATCATGTCCATCGAACATGCTCAATGCGTTGACTAAACGGGAGCCAATATCTCGGCCAGCCTTGGCATAGTAAAAGAATTTGAATAAATATCTAGCATATATTGAAAGAAGTTAACACTAAGTTTCCTGCAAGTATCCTTGATCGATAATGCATTTTCCCATGCACACTTTCCCAACTCGGATCTTGTTCCGTAGCTGATCTTTCGTTTGATAACTGGTTCGCGAACCGCAATTTCAGACTCATTATTGTGAAGAGGGATGGAAGGATGATCCAGAAATTGAAGCAATCGACCTCGATTTTCCCAGGTAGAGGACAATCGTAGCTCAAGCTCGTCATAGCCATATGACTTGAAGATTAGTTCCTCAAATTTAGATCTAACTTCCTCCTTGAGATCCGCATTAGGATTAATTTTATAATATTGCATGAATTCATAAAACTCATAAAGTTTACCCAGGAATGATTCAAGTATCTGCTTGTGGTATCCAAGGTAAGGATTCAACTTGATATAGTGACGAATTTCATGAATCCAACAAAGGCAATTTATTTCTGATAAACCATAATATTGTTTTGCATCATCGGTTATCAGAGGTATCTTAAGACGGTCCGATTTGCCAAGGCTAAAAATGTCTTTCAGAGTATCTCTTTTTTTATCTGGTTTAATAAAATAGCAGGTGAAGCTGGGATCGCATATAACATGCATGTAATGATTCTTTCCTTGATGTCTTGCACCAGTCTCATCAGTCTGGACAAATGATGCATGATTCATTCCAGCTTCAAATATTGATTGTTTCTCCGATGCGAACTCTTTATGCATAACCTTGGTAATGATATTAGAGATTTGACCTTCAGATATCAGTATTCCTATGTCTTTGCATAGTTGCCATATCTTGTTCTCAGTCACTCGACATGAGAAATATAGAACAGCAATGAATGCTTTGAGGTTGGCACCAAACTGTGAACCTCTGACGCTTTTAGGAAGCTTTGCATCGTAATATTTATTTAATGAAGGAGAATAATACCTTTCCAACAGATACTCAACATTATCTGTTTTCAGCAAAACGTCTTGGATTACTACCTTTCTGTAGCATGCAAAATGTGCATCTTGTGGTAGAGGGCGGTCCACCGAAACAGTAATTTGTCGATCTACCTTTACCTTATCTTTCTTTGAACCCTTTGACCATCCTTTGGATTTTGGCTTTGGTGAGAGTGGTTCAATAACCGGGACGTTTGGACGAATCTTGGGTTTTCCTTTTTCACCCTTTAATATCGCTAACTCATCCTTAAGCTGCTGATTTTCCGCCCTAAGCTTGGCATTTTCCTGGACAAGATGCTCGATAGTGTTTAGCAGCGCGATGATTAGCTTTTTGACTGATTCCTTGTCGTCGAAATTTATTTTATCCGGATCGATGTTGATTATGCTTTCTTTAATAATACTAGTCATCATCTAATATATTGAAAGATTAACTAATTATATTTTCTGGCCTATTCTCTATGTGAGATTCAATAGATTGAGCATGTTCTGTCCATCACCATCATTCAATGCTCAATCTGACCCGTTCTTTCCCTGGCAAAGCCACTTTTCCCGGTTTAAGGGCGATGGTGGCTCAGGCAAAACCTTATTTACTCTCTCCTCTAAAACCGAACATGGTGATACGATGACAGAGACGATGCCGCATAAGCACTGTTTGGTCTGCGGCAATGCCGTGCGCCCGGACGAGAACTTCTGCGACGAGCTATGCGAGTCGAAGTTCAAATCGGCCCAACGAAAGCAGCAGTTGCTTTTTCTAGCATTTCTTGTAATAATGGGACTGGTTTTGTTCCTACCGTCAATCCTTAAGATGTATGGGTGAAAGATGCGATATATAGCTATAATTTTAGCATTTCTGACTCTTAGCACTATATCGGCCTGCTCAGCCGCCAGCAGCGAGTACCTCTACATAAAGGATGTGACCATGCGCCTGGAAGGCGAAAATGCCACTTTTGAGCTGAACTACACCCTGGACACTTTTACTCGCATCTATGTCATGGCTCTCGGATGCAGATATCTGGAGCCGGAATTGACCTCTTTTCTAGGTGGATACCGCGATGTCAAGCTCGTAAAGGCGGATACGGACGGCGCGACCCTGCAGGTAAGAGATGCGGGCAAATACAATAGCGGCTATTATCTTTTCGATTCCATGCCCTTCGGAACCAAGGGCAATCCCCTGAAAGAAGGAATTGCCCAATTCTCGGTTGTGTATCCGGAAGGGCACGTCAGGACCTTTTATAATGTAACTTCCACGCAAAACGTCTTTTCCCAGGCAAAGCCCATGGCAACTCCTGCCAAGGCAAAAAGCCGGCTGAAGCGGGGCTAACGCGGCCCGCTGGACTTGCGAGATATGGGGGGATGGCTGTTTTGGTCCAGGTTTTTGCTTTGAATTGACTCAAGAGATGCCTGGTTGAAAAGCCAAAGCTAATAGTAATGCCAGGACGCCTTTTAAACAATGGCTGGTGCAGTCCGGCTATAGATAATAGCAAAATGCTCTGCCGATCAATCCAATTGAGTCTTGGAATCCTCTACCATCGATCAAATCATTGACTTAAATAAAGCAGGCAATACTGCCATAGCATAAATTACTACCCCGATGAGTCCCGCTTCGATGGCGTAGAGCCCTATATTGAAAGGGTCCATCATATTTTCATCTGTATGTGTCATATTCTTGCCTCGATTAGCTATTGGATGGCTCGGCCCGGAGGGCTAAGCACAATGTATTTAGGTGGCAAAGTATTAAAAATAAGATGGCAGAGAATACGCCTGTTCTGAAGTGATTTTAAATGTCCAAATTGTCCCTGATGAACGAAGAGGAGAAGACAACAACAAAGCAAGGCCCCCGCAGTTTATCCCAAAACGCAAAGGCAAGATGGTCTATATTTGCCCAATTTCAGGAGGCTAGCCAGTTACAGGCAGGGACCGTAGAAGGATAGCAACCAGAAGCCCGATTTGGAGAGCTTCTTGGTAATGCAAGCCAGTTACAGGCAGGGACCGTAGAAGGATAGCAACCCCTATGAGATCCTGTTCCAGACGGAAAAAGGGCAACTACTGGTATTGGTATTCAAGCACGCCATTCATTTGCTGCAATTGAGCTGTTGGATCATCCATGAGGATACAAGGCAGATATTTAGGAGCCTGATAAATGACAAAGTATGGGCAGCTGCGTGCCTGAATTACCAGCAATTACCCGATACAGACAATTCTCAGGTGGTGGGAGAAACATGATCGAAAATAAGGCACAACTCTTGGCCGATTTGGCCTACCGCGAAGAGAATGGATTATGGCCGGAGGAGTTCTGGCTAGAGGGGTGACGCTATTTCAAGCTGACCATTTTTCTTGCGTCTATCCTGATCCGGCCTTCCCTGGTCAGCTCCGCAATAATAGGGTCCAGATCTGCATATCTCATTCCTGTGCATCTCCTAAATCTGCTCCACCCAAACTTCCCGCCACGGTTGGATAGTATCCAAAGGATGCGATCACGGGGAGACTGTGGCGGTTCAGGTACACTTCTCACCTTTCAATTTCTTCCACTCTTTGTACAATGCTTGGATTTGCCTGTCTCTAATCATGATAAGGGTTTTAACATTGGGAATCAAGAAAGTTACGCCATCAAATGTGAGTGAATCGCAAGGAGCTGCCTCCAGTAGTTGGTATTCATCGCCCATCCATATTCCTTTAATAAATATTTGCAAACCGAATGATTTGAAAATTATTCGGAGGAAATGAACATCATTGATTCCGGTGACAGACTCCATATTACCGAACATCCTGAGTGCAGATACGATTCGATCAGCTTCTTCATATGAGCAACAGATATCGATATCTTTAGTAGCATCCTTCAAGCCATGCCACAGAAATGCTGCACCGGAAAATATGTAGACATTGGTTTTGGCTTGAACTTTCGAGCCAACGTAGGCCAAATCGGCCAAGAGCTGTGCCTTATTTTCGATCATATTTCTCACACAATCTGAGATTGCTTATATTGTAGTAATTTCTGGTTTTTCATTGGCATGCAAAAGTCCTTACTTTTGCAATTTTCCGTAGATAATCCTCTCCGCCAGAACTTCCACAAGCCCTTAGCCCTGGCCTCTTCTTATGCAGGATATGCCACAGGTATATCAAGTTTTGCCCGTACCTGCCAGGCTTCACATAGCCTCCATAAATATCTTCGCCCAATATCCAAGCATTCCAGGGAGTAGCAGAAGATGATCGCTGTTTTCCTTAGTTCATGGGCGTCACCTGGATATGCATTTACCCCCCTTTAAAATTTCGGGTCGTGGGTGAAGCTTACTGAAAATTGTTACGAGAATCAAATGCATGAGATCCGTTTTGGCAGCAGACATCTATTGCATTACTTGCTAGCGCTTTTCAGCAGCTCACGTACGCAACCAAATTTCGCTGGGTCGGACTCGACCCTCCCTCCTTGAAGAGCTAGAGGGGTAAGGCCGGACCATCCAGCCAGAACTCCTGCGGCCATAGGCCATCTTCTTTAGAGACTATACCCTCAGAACTGTCGGCTTCAAATCGGTTCTGGATCATCTCATCCACTTCAGAGAGCCTGACCCGGAAGACCTCGGCTAGGATTTCCCTGGCTGCCTCCAGCTCCAAAGCCTTTGGATCAGAGCGGTGCTTTGCTTTCTTTTGTGCCCCCATTAGCTGCCCAAGAACTCCTGCCATGAAAAGAAACATACTACGTGTAAGGTTAAGTATTTTTCCAACAAAACAATATCTATAAACCATTTTTACATAATATAAAGTATGACTAAGATACAAAAAATCAAATGATAGTTCCAGCTGGAACACGGGCGCTATCCAGCCTTATCGCGGAGCGATTCATGATATCGAACCAACACTGACCCACAAGAAGATACTTATTCAGCAATTTGTTCGGAACATCCCGGCTCCAGAGATTGCACGGAGAACTTCCCACAGCGAAGAAGCCTGTGATAGATACATTAAGGGATTTAAAAGGGTCTAAAGCTCCACAGCGAGGGAATTCCAGCCGAGAACATCGCTTCTGAACTGGAGATGAGCAAGTCCTTGATTCGCGAGTATATCGAGATTATTGAGGATCTAGCTGAGATGAGAAATGGATATAAAAAATTTATATTAAAAAAAAATCACAGCATAAGCTACGTAGGTGCTTTTTTACAATATATTTTTTGCTCTTAAATAGATTATGCAGAGTAATGATCCGATACTGAGCAAAACCATGAGTTTAAGCTAGTGTTGCGTCAACAGTAAAATGTCGTATAAAATCGGTTACTTTTATTCAGAATCGTTCAATCTTTGAGGATTGACGCGACACTAGGCCGATTGCCAAGGTAACAAGACGCCGCCCAGGTGCAAGAGCGCAATCAGCACCGGCTGATGGACCAGATAGATGGTCAGCGAGTTTCGGCCAAGGAATGCCAGCAAAGTCATGAATGAGTTGATGGAAAGATTAGGCAGATCTATCCTGCGTTTGTAGTCAGTGTAGAACATATCGCCCAGGCCTATTCCGATCAAAATTACCCCGAACCAGGGAAACACAGGAAAGTAGTCAACCGAGTAGAAGTCCGGCGGCACCAGCCCCAACCAGAGCATCCAGGGATAGTCGACGCTGACAGTCTGAAAATACACTCCAACAAATATGAACAATAGCCCAATAATGAAGTTCGCTCTTTGCAGCCTAAGAAAGGGATAGGCAAGCAGCAAGGAGACGCCGATGAGGTGCAGCACCCCGAAGATAATGAAGCCTTTGCCAAGGAAGTAATAGGTAAAGAAGGTAATAGCCAGAGCCAAGCTCAATATCCAGGCACTCCTCTTTAAAAGCCGAAAGAAAAATCGATCTTCCTGCCTCAGCAGCCTGGCCCGGGAGTGGCTTAGGGTGAGAGAGAGTCCGACTAAAAGGAGAAAGAGCGAGGCGGTGAGGCGGGCCACGGCCAGCCAAAAGCCTGAGGAAACTTCGATATTATAAACATTGAAATAATTAAGGTCGAAGACAAGATGGTAAAGAACCATCAGGACGATAGCCACTCCTCTTAGCAAGTCCACCTCCCAGAAGCGGCCCGTCGGGCTCTCGACCATGAGTTAGATCTTCACCTGGCTGAGCTTAAAAGATGTAGCTTTGGGCCGACCATTCCTTTAAGCCTCCGCTCTTGGGGGACTCGCCTTCCGATAACCGGTAACAATAATTCTGAAGATCAGGTAGCAAAAATACATTTACTACGCTTAAAATTCCACAAAATAGATTATGAGAGATAACCCCTCAAAGGATTATCTCAATATCCAGCTCTTCTGCCAGCTCTTTGTAGCGGTTTCTGATGGTAACTTCCGTCACGCCTGCCACATCCGCCACCTCGCGCTGCGTCCTTCTGTCGCCGCAGAGGATGGAGGCGATGTAGATGGCGGCAGCGGCCACGCCCGTGGGCCCGCGCCCGCTGGTTAGTTCCTTCTCCGCAGCCTGGCGCAGGATCTCAATTCCCTTGGCCTGCACCTCGCCCTTCAAATTCAGGCCGGAGCAGAAGCGCGGTATGTAGTCAATCGGGCTTGTCGGCATGAGCTTTAGAGCAAGCTCGCGGGAGACGAACCTGTAGGTTCTGCCGATCTCCTTTCTGGAAACCCTGGAAACCTCAGCAATCTCGTCCAGGGTGCGCGGCACGTTGCACTGCCTGCATGCTGCGTACAGCGCAGCAGCGGCTACGCCCTCAATGCTCCGCCCGCGAATGAGGTTCTTGTCCACGGCTTTTCTGTAGACCACAGCAGCAGTCTCACGCACGTTCCTGGATAAGCCCAGGGCAGATGCCATCCTGTCCAGTTCCGACAAGGCAAAGGCCAGGTTTCTCTCTGTGGCATTGCTGACCCTGATGCGCCTCTGCCATTTTCTCAGTCGGTACAGTTGCGCACGGTTTTTGGAGGAGATGGTCTTTCCATAGGAGTCCCTATTCCTCCAGTCGATCATGGTAGAAAGGCCCTTGTCGTGGATGGTGTAGGTCATGGGCGCCCCTACCCTGGACCGCTTCATGCGCTGGTCGTGGTCGAAGGCTCTCCACTCCGGACCCTGGTCGATGAAATTCTCGTCGATGACCAGACCGCAATCAGAGCAGACCAATTCCGCACGCTCATAGTCGCGCACAAGAGTGTGGCTCTTGCACTCAGGACACTCTACCGTGAACTTCTCGAACTCGTCTACCTTCTCTTTCTCGCGCTTGAGCCGGGTCCTCTCCTTGAGCTTTTCCGGCTCCGCCCTCTCTATCTCTCTCAGCTTCTCAATCTCTTCCACTTGCTATCTCTCCCCGGCGCCTCGTCGAGATACAGCTTCTTCCCGACGTGGGCAGCGGCATCTACACCTCTATTTGGTCGAACGATGATGTACGGATGATTAATGGGGCCGAATATATCGAAAACTTTTCCTACTCTGGTCCTCTTCTGATCCACAACCCAGGAATTTGTTCTGGGGATACTGGTCTCGCTTCCAACAATCTGCTCGCTTTGAACTATCAACTTATTTTGTACTACATGAAGAGCGGTGCCTAATCTCTTCAAGAGGCCACCTCATCTATATAGATACGGACCTACTATTTAAGCCTTCCGAAAACCATTTATAAATGTCCGAATTGGCCTAAAGGTTTATCATCCCATGCAGGTAACCTGCAACATAATGTTTGAGCAGCTTCCAACCGTACCCACATCAAAGGAGCTTTTAGATAAGTCCTTCAGGCGTGCCTCTCGCGCTACAGATAACGAGTCCATGGTGCAAAACGCTGGCAATATCCTCTCCGACAACCTTAGCAACCTGATTCGGAAATTCCCTTCTTTTGACAATCTGCCACCCTTCTACAGAGAGATGGTAGATATAATCGTGGGCGTGGATCGTATCCGGATCAGCCTTTCTCGCCTGCGTTGGGCTTCCAGACAAATAAGGCTGATCACAAGAGAGTTTGTAGGCAAGATTAAAAGGTCCCGGGGTCTGGATACAACTCCCGACCGAAAGTCGGCCTTCGGGCGCTTCTCTTCTGTTATCAGGGCAATTGAGAAAGATCTGCTATTCTTGAATGAAGCTCGGAACCTTCTGCGCAAGATGCCGACCATAGACCCGGCGGTGCCGACCATTCTCATCGCCGGCTACCCTAATGTAGGCAAGTCAAGCTTCATTGTTCGCATCACTGGAGCGAAGCCGGAGATAGCCAGCTACCCATTCACCACGCGGGGAATTTTTGTGGGCCACTTTTATAGGGGCGAGCAGAAGTACCAGGTGGTGGACACGCCAGGGCTGCTTGACCGACCCATGGGGGAAAGAAATGAGATTGAGCGGCAGACCGTGGCCGCTTTGAGCCATTTGCAAGGAGTCGTTCTCTATATACTCGACCCCAGCGAGCATTGCGGTTATCCTCTCGATTCGCAGCTTTCTTTAGCTGAGGATGTAAAGAATTGGATCAATCTGCCCATACTGGTTGTGGCCAATAAGGCCGATATATTGAGATTTAAAGAAGACAAAAATGTGCAGGAGATGTCCACCGAGACCGGCCAGGGTGTCGACGATGTTCTAGAAAAGTTGATCGGTCTGCTTGAGTCCAGGCCGTCACCTGAAAACGCATAAGTCCCTGAAATGAAAATCGACATTGCTTGATTTCCGTGTGGGGTCGATATGCTCGATACGATCAGCAGAGTCAATTGTTCGAAACGCCTCCATGGCGCAACTCCAGCATGAAACGGGAAGCTTCTTGCGGGCCCAGTTGTCCCAGTTTCACGATCTCTGCTTGATGAGATAGGCTACGAGTTCCCGGGAGAGCTTGGTCTCCCTGGAGACGGCACCGGCAATGTCGCTGGCATTGGCTCCGCTGGCACGCAGCCGATCTATTTTCTTTATAATCATCTCATCGATGTTGTAGTATTCATCGATGTCCTTTCTGTGGCCCCAAACATCGCCTTCCACCAGCTCCACACCCTGAATGACCAGAAACATCTCACTGGCTTTGGATAAGGTCTTGCGGTAAGAGGATGGGACTTGAACCACTCTGATGCGGGGGCAGTTTTGGATGAGCTTGAAGACATCGGTGTTCGCTGCCCGAAAGGCCAGATGCACCATCTGCTCATTCCTGTTCAAATCATCTATTTCATTTTTGGAACTGACTACTCGCATCTTCATTGTCTATCACCGTTGTGGAAATATGCTAACAGTATCAACTTCTTGCTCGATCTTCAGACATATAAGGTTATGTATGTAGAGCAAAATTGCTCATATTTAGCAATTAAATGGGCCCGTCCAAGAGTGACGATTTTTCTGGAATAGTCCGAGGATAGCATTTTCATCACTTTTAAAAATGTATGCTAAAGTTTTTTGTGAAAATTTAATATAATGCATGAAACTAAAATAGTTTTTTATGTATTTTTTAAGTAATATTATTAGGAAAGCGGCTTTGCTTTTAAAGATAATGATTTCAAATACCCTGAATAGAATACGTCACTGATTTTCCGTAATTATAATTCTTATTTGCAGTGAATCCCGAAAGTAAACAACTTGCAAAATATCTAATGCGCGACTCTCAAGCGGAGCACATAAAGCTGCTCGAAAAAGCATCTCTCGCCAGCCACCTGCTCTACAGTCAGCCCGGCGGCAGCTGCCGCCTCCTGCACCTGCAGCAGGCCGGTCAGGCTGGATATTAGAAGCAGTGCCCTGCCTTCGGGCCGTAGATGACCTGTCAGATCTGTAAGAAATCGGTCAATGGTCTGCCGGCCACTCTTTCCCCCGTCAAGGGCATAATCTATCCATTGACCGGTTCGCTCTTCCGGCTGGGTGGGCAGGTAGGGAGGATTGAAGAGTATGAGGTCGAACTTTCCTTTGATTCCCTGGAAAAGATCTGCTCTTATGACTTCGATCCCCCTGGCTTTGCTTGCCCGGACTGCATGGGGATTTATGTCTGTGGCTATGAGGCGTCTGACCTTGGTGGCCAGCTCACTGGATACAAAGCCGCTGCCGCACCCGATTTCCAGGGACAGGTCCTCTGGGCGGGCCTCGGCCAGGGCTGCAGCCAGGAGGAGGTAGGTATCCTCAGCGGGCTGGTAGACGTCTTCATCGTCGAATGGAGTGGAGGGGGGCATTGATGGGGTCTCTTTCTGGAGGGTGGGAAATAAACGTTGGCTTTTCGTCAGGCCTAGAGGTCCACTAGCCCTTGGCCCTGAGCAAATGCGGCCTGGGGGCGCGCTCGGCTTGCGGGCCGTCTCGAATCAAGCCCTCATATTCTCTTTTCCTGCTCGGGCCCGTTTAGAGGATCGCATGCAGGTGCAGGGGGGCCGAAGACGGGATGAGGCAGTATTTATTAAAATCCTAAAGGTCGAGGAGGTATATCTGAATGAATACGAGACATTTGAAGACGCCTATAGAAATATATGTCGTTTTATTGAGAAGGTGTACAACCAGAAGAGGCATCATTCAGCTTTGGACTATAGATTTCCAGAACGGTTCGAGATGGTGGTTACTTTAAATACCGTTGCTTAACTTGACTTACTCATATTAACTTTTCTTCCAGGGATTTTGGCACTCCAGATGCCAAGAATTTGCTCAATTCAAAACCAAACACTATGCATTTTGGACATATTAATCTGAGGGCATATTTGGT
>Ga0307380_10001200_pt1 | contig 38935 bp, 43 predicted proteins | sample UN3MG_FD_202239 | JGI IMG/M metagenome (GOLD analysis project Ga0307380, IMG submission 202239) | Soil microbial communities from Risofladan, Vaasa, Finland - UN-3 | ecosystem: Environmental > Terrestrial > Soil > Coastal area > Acid sulfate soil | place: Finland: Risofladan, Vaasa | collected...
CTTCTAATTCATCCAACGTCATGCGAGCGGGAGGCGTCTCCATCAGATGCTCTTCATAGGTCAGCGGTCTTTTGTATGAAGCCGGTCTAGTTGCCATCTCGTCCGACATTTCCGCAAGACGACGGAAGACAGAGCTAGGATCTCTCATATCGTCTGGGCTAAGGCCCATCTCAGCCAGTATCTTTCTCAGCTCGGTTGGAGGACCACCCATCTGCACTGTTAGATCAGGCTTGTATGGAACTTGACGTGTCCCCTGACTAGGAGGAATCAGTCCGTCTCCATTGAGTTGAGCCAAGAAGATCTCATAGTCACTCGGAGAAAGAGCTCCTCGAGCGACATCTGCCAAATCGGGCAGCTCGTTCACTCCTACATTCCCCGATCTCGTCAGATTCTGCAGATGTTCTTGGAAACTACGGAGACGATTGCCTTCTGGAGCTCGCTGTCCTCCACGAATCTGCGTGACACTTGCCTTAGGAGGAGGAGGAGGTTCAGGAGGAAATAGATCCTGTAACTTCGGACGAGAAACATAGGCATTGGAGAAACCTCCAGTGTTGTAGATGCTGGCCAATTCTTTAGCCAGAACCATTGAATCAAGATCTCCAAAGCCAGGGCCAATGTTATCAACGATCTGCTCTTTGCCATCCTTAGTAACGCCGATGATGTCAACGCGATCAGAATATTGCTTAGTGTAGAAGCTATCAAATCCTTCAGGAATCTCAATGTCTGGGCTCTTGACTTTCCCCTGGCGTTTAGCGAAGGCCTCTTGAGCTTGAACTAACGCTCCTCTGATGCTCTTGTCAATCGGTCCACCACCAGCCTTTCTCATTCTTGAATCTGGGTCACGTTGGTCAGCTTTGTAGCCTCCAATTGGCGCGTCTAGGTCTGGGTCAACTTCAGGAACATACTTGCTTGATTGGGGACCACGATCAAATTGGGCGCCAAGCATCTTGCTAAAATCTTCGTCACTCAGCTGGAGAATATCTTGAAGCTGCTTCAGATACTCCAACGCCTTATCCGCGTCTCCTGCTTTAGCCGCTTCCATCGCAGCTTCATGTAAGCCGGGTCCTTTCTGATATTGTTTCAAGCCTTTCCGAATCAGACCCCCTCCTGCCTTCTCAACTTTAGAACCCACCAGTTCCGCAAATTCGGCTCGATTAGTCGGAACAGTATGAGCATCCTCATCCCATATATTACGACGCATATCAAATTCATCTATCTCACCAAGCATATCCTCAATCTGATGATAGTCAGTATATCTTTGGTCTCCGATATTCTGATAGGCATCAATGCGACCAATATCATCTTCAATTGAGCCAGTGACGTCCTCGAGGAAATTTCTAAAATATCTCTCATCAAAAGGATCCATAGACTTTGAATAATCGAGGTTTTGAATTCTCTGTAATGTTTGAAGCTCATCATCCAAAACCATCGGAAATTCATCAATGTCAGGATTTCTACTGGCTAGATCATCCGTGAGATCATTAATGTACTTCTTGATATACCTATTGACAACATCCCAATCCTCTTTCGGAAACCAGCTCTTAGATATGGTCGGTCTACGATGCAAAGCCTTTTTGACTGCGGCAATAGGAACCTCGGGAAGTCCCTGCTTAACGGCTGCCTTCCCTAGACCAGCTGCTCCTGCTCCTGCCGCCAACGCGCCTGCGCCTAATCCTTTTAAGAGATCGCGTCTCGAGATTTTGCCGCCTTTCGCCTTGCGGATCCTACCGCCACGCCTCTTGACACGTTTGAGAGTTGTTGTAGGATCTACTAATTTTCCACCAACCACGCTCGGATAGTACTGCACCGTACTAAATGGCTCTCCCTCTGGCACAGTAGGATCTCGCAATATGATCTTACCACTTGAGTTTCCACCATGCTCAGTCTCGTTGTAGCGAGAGATAGAATCGAAGAGATATTCTTCGCCTTTTCCAGTAGTAACTTTGTCGCCAGGCTGAATGATCTTACCGTCAATCATCAGCTTCTGTCGCTTCAGAAGTTTTTTAAGTGCGCCTCCACCGGCCATTACTCTGCTCCTGCTCCGAGAAGTTGTCTAATCTCCTCAATCTGTTCATCGGTGATAGTGTCGTCTTCTTCTTCAGCACCTACTCGAGAAGCACCAGCCAATGCTGCTCCAACTCCAGCACCTACCATTGCCGCTCTGCCGCGTCTCCTCTGGCGAGTCTTGGCGTAGTCACGACCGTATTCAAGCTTGGGCCCATACTTCTCGAGTTCCTTGACATCTCTCGTCATCAGAATTTGAACAATCTCATCTGACTCTTTCTCAGTCAGTCCCTTAGCGCTACGGCCACCCCATCCGAGAGTCCGAAGAGCCCACATGATAGGACCTCTCGCCATCATATCTTTGGCAGCAGTAAGAGGATCATCTATGTTGAGCACATCTCCAATCTGCCTACGAGTTCTACCCGACTCAGATTTGGAGATTAGCTTCTTGCCTTTCTCATACAGATCAAGCTCACGTTCCATTGCCGCTTCAAAGATGCGGTACTCAGAAGGCTTATTGAACAACAGCTGTAGTCGGCGTCTCATATCTGGACTGCCAATGACTCTTCGAGCGGTTGAGATATCGCTAGTAGGACCATAGATAACATCGTAAAGATGTTGAGCAACGCCTGTCTTCATTGCATCAACTTCCGAGCGACTCATCGTCTGCATCATTTCACGAGCTTCTTCTGGAGGCATCCGATGAAATTGCGTGCGACCTGTGTCAAGAGCCTCGAGAACTTCTAGATCTCCTTTGTATTGCGCACGAGCCTTTTGATAAGTACCCGTGACGTTCTCGGGATCATCAAGCCAGCTTACGAGTTTCTTCCTCTGGTCTCGCATCAATTTTCCGAGAGGTGTATGACCCATCGCTTCTTCTTTGCGTATCATTTGATCCCAACCGCGCTTCAGTTGGTCGAGGAACTCCAGAGAAGGACGTTGAACAATTCCTACTGCATTCTCTCGGCCAATCGGCTTACCAGCCAACTCCATGAAGTCTAGAGCATATTCTACAGCTTCTACTCCATACTTCCCTTGAACCAGATCAGCATAGAACGGAGGCATCTGCACAGAAGGATTCTCTTTGTAAGCCTGCTTGTAAAGCGGACTTGCACGAGTATAGAGCCGCTCGGTCATCTTTCCCTCAGTCGCATAAAACTCGGGAGTCTTCAGTCCTTTCTCAACTTGACGTCCTACACGCTGTTTGGATCCCTCATGACGAGTTTCCAATTCTTCGAGAGCCAATGCGCCAATGTCTCCTGAACCCATGATGGCGCGAGCGCCGAGTTCGCGAGTAATAGGACCAGACTTGTCAATAGCACGCTCAGGAACTCCCATTCTACGACCACGCTTCACTTCAGCAATCATCTCATCAGGTTCAACTCCACCCGCTTCCATTGAGGTGCCAATCAGTTGTTCGCTACGTGGTGGACGTTCAAGTTCATTGTACATCTCGTAGAGCTTCGTGCCAGCAGCTTCAGTACCCAAACCAATACCGGCTCCAGCCAATGCTCCAGCACCAGTCACGCCTACATCAACAGGAGTTCCACTAAAGAAGCTTTCTTCTTCAACCTCTGAGAATTCCTCCGCATCGGCCTCACCAAAATCAATGATGTCCTCAGCTTCACCACCTTCTTGATAGCCTACTCGACCGCCTCCCGCGAAATTGCCCATGGGTTTTGCATCTCCTGAAGTCGGAGGCCAGCTAGTGAATTCAACTTCTTCAATAGCGTCCATAGGATCTTGAGCATCCATGTCGTAGAGGAAAGTCCATTCTTCTCCTTTAGTATCGACAGTTCGCACAGCATACATACTCCGATTTCGAGGATCACGAACGACCTCCATGTCTGTAAAGTTCTTGCCGCTGTATTCTTCAGCATCAATCAAAATCTTCTTTTGAATTCCTCCGGTCTTTGGCTTCCTGGGGTCGATCTTTAGAACGGGTTCTCCACGAGCTTCGGCCAAACCTGCTTCAAAGTTTTTGCCAGAACCAGAAGCCGCCTCAAGATACTGTCCTCCCAAAGGCTTATTGCCACCTACCGGGTTAGTCCGATAGAATTCCTCCATCTCTGAGAGCTCACTAGGATTCGATTCTCCAGCTTGAGCTTTCAACTGAGCCAGAGCTTCTTCCAGTCCTTTCTTGACGCCACCGCCTCCCGCGTATTGAACACGACCTCCTTCAGCCTTTGCCTCTTCTTCAGGATCAAATCCGCCACCAGTCTCCTGATAGTACTCCATCATCTCCTTTTGATTCCAATCTCGAGGAAAGAGTACGACATTCTTATCTGGCATGCGAATCTTACGCAGAACCGGCTCATCGGGAATGAAGTCATCAAGAGTCCAAGACGTCTTACCGTCATAACCAGCCATAGTCGCATGATCCTGGAACCACTCCATAGCTCGCTGTTTCTCAGCTGCGCCTAATTTGATGTTTTGCAGCAGTCGGAAAGCACGATCACGATTGGTCTTCTCTTTCAAGCGAGGATTGAAGGTTCTCTCCAATAACATCTCGCCTTCTCTTTGTCCGAACTGACCACCGAGAATTGCCTTCAATGATCGTTGAGCGACTGTCTCGATGGTTTCTTGAACATTTGCACTCTCCGGAAAGAAGACGTCTCGAGCCATCTTCGGCATGAGCCCCATCCAAGGACCGCTGATGTTTAGATCTGGATTCTCGAGTTCGCTAATGGCCAGGTCGAGGTTAGCCATCTGGAATTGAACGTCTTGCTGACCACCTGAAGCCCACTTTTGATATTCTGTCGCCATGACCTGATCAAGCTTCTTGATTGAAGGAAGATTCGTGACAGAAGTAGGTGCTCCAGGAGTAGGCTTACCAAGTTGCGTCAATGCACGTCCTGCAAGATCAGTCTGCTGCTTGCGACGCATCTCTTGTAATTTGAATTCGTTCATCAGCGTGTTCTGATCAACCTCAGTCATCTGCTGCTGAAGAGCCAAAGCATCCTGGTCCTGCTTTCTGCGGAAAAGATTCTCTTTTTCGACTTCAGGTCCGAGAGCTCCCGCGACATTTCCAATGGTCTCACCAAATTGACCCGTTTTGGTAGGAGCACCAAAAGCGGCAGCCGCTGCTAGCCATTTCGCACGAGGATCATACTTCTCAGCTAGAATCCTTTCACGTGCCTGTGATAGAGCAGCCCGTGATTCTTCAGCAGTCTCACGAAATTTCTCGAGAAGCTCCTCCTCAGACGTAAAGTCGTAGGATTGATATTGGTCGAGAATTTCTCGAGCATAGCGCTGAGCTTCGGGAGTTCCTTGGTTCATTACCGCAAAGATACTGGCCAGACCTCCCATTGGATCTGGCTGTTGCTCTTCGGCTTCACCGCCTTCTTGATATCTCTGTTTCATATTAAGTCTGCCCTGGATTGGGATTTGATAGACCACGATAGGTTGAGTAGAGAGAAGCGATCTGAGACAGAGGTGAAGGACCATAAGAACTTGCCGGTCCTACCTCTGTCCGATCTGTTACTGTTGAATGTGGCATTCCGCGAATAATCTCAGACATCCAGTTGATATTCTCACGTGGATAGTTCTGTTGCCGTAAGAAATCTTGGTAAGCAAGATCGAGACTTCCTTGACCCATCTGCTGTTGCGCTGCTCCCACGGCTTCGAGAGAAGCGGCATCTCCTGCTCCGAGTCCTCGTAGTTCAGAACCAATGTCTCCCATCTGAGCGCCAGCTGCCAACTGAAGTTCGCCTGTTTGACCCGCGAGATTGCCGGTCATCTGACCTGCTAGCAATTGACGCTGTTGATCCGCTCCGAAGAGTTCTCCTGCTTGACCATACGCTTGAGACAGAGCGCCGAGCTGCTGTCCTTGTAATCCTTCCGCAACATCTCGAGCGGCTCGAGTTCCAATCTCGGCCATTCGATCACCGCCAAATGAGCCTGAGCCAACGAACATGTCTTGAACGCCTGGAATGACGTTCTCATACAGATTTCGATTAGAGAGTTCTTGTTGACGATTCAATACATTTTGAATGTATGGATCCATGTACTGACCAACTTGCCCAGGGAAGCTTTGAGATCCTCCCTCGATATATGGTTGAGCAGCAGCCAAGGGATTCTGATTTCCTCCAGCTTCAGTCATCCCAGTGGCGTAGTCATAATAAGGTTGATGACTTCCGACATTTTGACGAGTCATGTCAAAGGCTGACATTTGATCAGGAGTGAATCCCGCGATGCGTGGACCGCCATACTCCTGATAAGGCTCAGCAGCAATTACGTTAGCACGACCAATCAATCCTTGAGTGTAGTCAGAAAGCCACTTCGGAATGTTCTCAACCGTCTGTCCATAAGTGTTAACCGCTGCAGGCGGTCTACCCTCGAACAGGAAATCTAGTACGCCACCAGGCATTATCTTTCTCCCAAGTTACGTGCCGCTTCCGCAATTGCAAAAGCAGTTCGTTTGTTCTTTGCTCGGCCACCTCTTGCTCTTCGTTGACGTGGTATCTTTCCGCCGGTCTTCATGTATTCCATCGGCCTCTTAGCATTGTCGCTGAATTGACCTTTAGCTAGACCAGCTCCTTTATGCGACCTTAGTTCTTCGCGCATCTCGTCCAGACGACGAGCGCCTTCATCGTTCGAGCCATCTCCAAGAAGAGCGACTGTCTCAGCGTCCATCACGTACTCGCCATCTGACAGCAACGCTTCAATAGTATCATCACGGCCTGATCCATTTCCTTTGGAATGACCACCTCCCTGCTGATAGCCTCCCATCGCATTGCCTCGAGGTCCATTGTTACGAACTTGTTCTTGAAGTTGTTGCAGCAGCCGAGTAACCACACTTTGAGGATCTTCGATGCCATTCGAGCCGCCCATTCCCAAGATTCCTAATTCTTGCTCTGACCAAGAAGGCGCGTAGTCCGCAATAGGCGTCATTGGAGCAGGAGCTCCGCGACTTCTACGACCACTTCCCCCTCTGTGTCCACCTCCTTGACTACCTGACGTGCCAGGCAGAGGTTGACCCATACCCGAAGGAACCGCAGCACCGAGACTATTGTTGCCGAAGAATTGAGCCTCAGCTTGTTGAGGTGCACCGACTTGGCCATAAGTGTAGTAAGCGTTGGGATCAATAGACGCTCTGTCTCGAGTCCAATCAAATGCTGGCAAAGGATCATTGAATCCAGGAGGTGGCCCTGGAGGTTGAGCATCATAGCCAGAACTTTGACCCATCATTCCATAAGCGGCAGTTCCTAATCCAAGAGCAAGGCCCGGATTCTCTTTGATCCAATCCATTCCTCGACCAAACATGCCTGGCTGAGAACCAGTCATTGCGGCTCCAGAAGTTCCACTCGCGATTGGACTCATATCAATAGGAGTGCCTCCACCTCCAAAGATATCAGGTTGAGAAACAGGACTCATCTCACCTGTGCTGCCGACTCCTAGATCAGGAAGGTCTCCTTGGCCAGGTTTGAAGACAGAAGTTCCAAAATCTTCCAGAGCTGCGTTGATAGGTCTCATCGTTCCTTGAGCCAAAGCGTTACCAAGAGCTCCTTGAGCAAATCCTCCTCCACCGATCTCGCCTCCTACTCCCCCTATTAGAGCATCACCAGCAACTTGAGCCGCCTGACCACTTAGACCAAGCTTTCCTCCAAGCTTACTTCCTACCGAACCAGATAGAGCTGAAACAGCACCCGAGAGAGCTCCCTCTTTCCCTCCTGTAGCCGCTCCCACGCCAGTACGAATCAAAGCATCACCAACAATAGGCGCGGCTTTCGCACCAAGTCCAAGAGCGCTACCTAATGCCGCACCTGCGGCAGGAGCAAAAATGTTCAAGGCAATTGGTGCGATCATACCGAAGAGAGGAGACTTGACAATCTTCTTAACCGCACCTTTGATCTTCTTCCAGATCTTTGACAAGAAGCCATACTCCGGCATTCCAGTATTGGGATTGATTTCCGGTTCACCCCACATACCGGTGAGAGCTTCATATTCTTCAGGAGCAAGATGCAGAATCATATCGTCATCACCTCGACCCATTTGACGAACTTGTTCTGCTGCGGCTAGGCCTCCCTCGTTGTACTCAACGGGGCCACCCATATTGTACAGACGGAGTTTCTTAGTCTTCTCCGATCTTTGGCCACCTGTCATCTCTTCAGCTAAGGCTGACATCAGCATCTCGGTTCCACCAGGAACAGAAGTAACTGATCCCATCATCTGAACCAGATTGTTGACTTCCTCATTATCGTAGTTCATATGTCCACCTTCCGCAAATCCCATCCCAAAACTCCTTTGATTAAGGCCACGTGCGCCACTACCACCGTAGACGAGTTGACCTGGATCATACGGAGCTGTTGGATCAAACTCCGCATCTGATGCTGAGGCTCCCGCTGTAATTGCGGCAGGAACGGCTGTATTCAAAGCGGTCTGTGCTGCACCGCCACCTAGACTTCCAATTGTTCCTGCGCCTGAACCCGCGCTCAAACCTCCAAGCGCATTAGCTCCAGCTCCACCCGCATAGAATGATGCAATAGCTGCCGCTATCTGATGTGACATAGCAGATTGACCAATATCTATTCCCGCATCAGCTGCTGCTTGAAAAGAGCCTTTGCTTGGACCTCCCATCTGATTAAGAATAGGATCATAGTCTTTGCCAGTTACCTTTCCCCACATCTTGGAACTCAGAGGATCAAACGCACCTAAGAATGCTCGCTCAGGATCATCCTTGAGCATGTTGAACATCCTATCCAGATTGAACGACTCGAATTGCTCCATGTCGTCTATCCCAAGTTTGGCCTTGAGTTTGTTAACTCCGACCTTCTCTTTGATCTTCTCTCCATGACCAAAGGGATCATGAACCTTCTTAATGAATGATGATATTCCCATGTTGGTTATCCAAGTAGGTCCACATTTTGATTGAATCGCATGGCCCATTCCATCCAATCGTCAAATTGATATGGATTAGGCGTATTCTGTCCTTCTAGATTCGGAGTCTTAAGAATGTTATTAGCCCAGTCTTGCCATTTCTCCGGATCATCTAATCTTTCTACTTGCACTAACTTGTCGAGATTCAAGGCTGTTCTATCAGTCCATTCAATCACGGTCATTCCTCGTGGATCTATGTTCATGACTCAACTCTTCCGTCCGCTGGTCCAATATGAGCTAGAGGTTCGCCCATCTCGTAGTTTCCACCAGTCACATTAGAATCAAACCGGAAACTCATCAAACGGAATAACTCGCGAGTCTTTACAGTCTCTTCTGTTGGTACTGAAGCAGTATCAGGAAAGGTGAATGTTGCACCATCCAGCTGAGGAGCTCGTGCATTTGCTCGACCTCGAACCCGGCACGTCATATTGCCGGCCTGAACAAAGTCTGGTTCAATTCTTTCAACGTGTAAAGACTTGTTCTGCGCCTGTTCGGTAGTCAGCATGGAAATCTCGTTAGTCTCAAAGTGGGATGGAATTGGTTGCACGTTAGCCATGTCAATTCTATCCGTTCCTGTCTCGTGTTGCCATATAGTGTAACCGGGCACGGCTGAGAGCTGATTCCCTATGAGGAAGGGCTTACTATAGACTTTGGCATAGATACCAGCAGTCCTTCCTCCATCAGGAAGCTCAGTGTCGTACCACGATTGCTCAGCGACATTGTAGATGATCGCATGAGTACATTCCGTTGCATTGCCTCTTGGATAGCACCACCAGATTTCACCGAAGCGAGGAACCTTGAATGCAAAGACTTTCTGTCGCTCCGTAAAGTTCAGATTGTCGAAGAACCAGTTGATGTTGAAGATGTTCGGAATATCTCTCACGACGCCATTGAACATCAACATGCGATCATTGCCAAGCCAATAATAGATTCCATCGTACTCAATGACGCACTGAGAGGACAAGATAGACGTGTCAGACGTTATTGTATCGAAGGCCCAAACAGGACCGCCTCCAACGAACGTGGCACGAATTAGCGAGTCTAGCGACCAGAATAGCCCAGCAGGCCCTGCACCGGCTCCGCGTAATGGTAACCCTCTTATGATTTTCTGCTGAGTGATGAAAGCATCAGTGACAGTGGTGATGTCATTGACTCCGCTAAATCCAATTCGGCCATCACTTCCAAAAGAGAACAGATAAGGACCAAGCGCGACAATACCTCCACTCACAGCCCGAGGAGCGGCTGCAACCAGTGGAGTTCCCAACGTCACATCCGCAAAGTAATAGGGTGTGGCAACTGAGCTGTCGATGTTTGACAGGTTCTGACCAGGATGAGCAATCAGATAATTGGCGACACCTACCACGTCATAGAAGACTTCAAATTGCCAGAGATTGTCGATGTTGGGAATGAAGCCGCCTGGAGTTCTATCAGCATTACTATTGAGATTGCCGTTATTGTTGACAGTATATTGTTGAATTCCCGACTGCTGTCCAAGATGCAGGTACTGCAAGCCATCAGTTGAGTAAGAAGAAATTCCTCTCGCTACTTCTGGCACCGCATTTGTGATGGACTGGTATCCTCCAATCTTTCGTGGTCGGCCACGTTGGAATCTACACCATTGACCATCGACATAATTATCTCCCTCAAGCTTCGTTCCATCACGCTTGATGCCGGGAGCGGAAAGTATTTTGATTGGTTGCATCTTAAGAGTCCGTTATCCGGTATGACATGGACCACCCAGCCCCAACACCTTTAACGCCTGAAGTAGTCCAGAAGTTTCCATAATCTGGTGGCGTCGCTGCATTAGGTGCGAAGAAACTCAGCGTACCTGCAGATGAGAGCGTGCATTGTGCCAAGACGATTGACGCAGCATTGTCTATGCAAGGGCCGCTTCCATATCGAGTTGAAGCAGGACGTAAGCCCACGGGCCAATCGGCTCCAGTCCCTAGAGTATTTGCATTGGAGTTACCAAAATTCGCTATCGGCATCGTGATGTGCACGAGATTACCAATGCGAATGTATTGAATGGTAACTGTATTGGGCCCTGTGAATCCAACATCGAAGTCAATAACAAACGAGCCTTCTTCACAGATTGGAAGAGCTAACCCTACATCATTTTGATAGACGAGGTGTCCAGCCGTGTTATAGAGCTGCAGATAAGTACCGATATTTGGCTGAGGACCACCTCCATTGATGAAGTAGAAACTCTCCTGAGTACGGATCGACTCATTGAAATTGTAGTAGCCAATGGCACCAGCAAGAGCCCCAAAGGTCACATTGCCAGCGAAGATAGAGACCTGCATATTGTTGCCACCGCCATCACGCCATTGCACTCCAGCATCGTGGAAAGTGGTTTGACTAGTAGTCAATCGACCAATTGAATCAATTGAGATGTTCGGTGGAACTACCCAGGCGCTTCCGCTTGCTCTCAATACTCCGTTGCTAGTTGTAGGAGCATCAATTGGAATCGTGATAGTCTTCGTGGCTCCAGCTCCAGCCGCAGTGACCGCACCACCGATGAAGTTCAACGTACTTGCTGCAGTGACCAATGGGACGCCTTCCTCTTGAATGAGAAGACCAGGGAAGACTATTCCGATTGGAGTTTGAACTGTGATTCCTGCGCTATCGTCATAAACTGCCAGAGTGTCAGCTACCGGATCAATGGTAAGTTCAACAAACAGATTGCTAACGTCCAATGCAAAGCTTCTGTCTGCGGATAAGTCCCCTCCTCCAGATAAGCCGCTGAGAGCAAGAGTATTGAGAAGACGAGCCGAAGCAGCTGCTCCCAGATTGAGAAGAGCATTAGGAGCTGTGACCGCACCCGTGCCGCCTTGTGCGATACTGACCGGGAAGCCAATCGTGTTTGACTCCGCTAGCAGAACATCCGTGCTATCGCAATAGGTAATGTTTCGAGCACCTTGAGCAATCTGAACGGGTGTCACCTGAGCCACTGTCTTTACGAACAAAGAAAAAGCTCCGGTGGTTTCATTGTCGACCCAATACTGTTGAATTGTATTTGGGACGATGATGTTCCTATTCCCGGTGAGAGCACCGATGAAACGATAGGAAATCCTATTCAACTGAACACCGGAGAGAGTAAAGTCACCCGAGCCGGCGACATTTATTTCCACGAAGTCGAAGAAGCCAGCAGTTGACTGACCAAGACCGACTGTAAACCAATTCACTCCATCTGTCACGACAGTTGCTGACTGGCCTGGCGCTAGAATCAAAGTAACTGCATCATCAATTGTACCGGCGGCAGGAGTAAGCGCCAAGTCACCAGAGCCACCATTACGAACCATTGCGAACCAGTCAGACCCGACTACTCCAACTAGAGGAAGATTCAAGACACCAAGACCGCCTGTCCATATCGTCAGCTGAGCGCGGTTAGAATCAGTCCACGTGACTGGAGTCGCTGCAGTCGATGTCGGCGCCATCCGCTGGTTCAACGTCAGTCCGATGGCCTTAAGACCGGCTCCTGCGAGCGCTGAGGCGACCGCTACCGACACAGATGCGCCTAGCTGGAAGATTCTCCAGGTGCCATCTTCCGTGCTGTTATCGGTCAAATAAGCCACCCACGCGCTACCAGGAACGATAGAGAGGATAGTACCGCCTAGCGCGTCTCGAATCGTAATGGGATTGCCTCCAACGTTGTTGAAGACTGATTGAACTCCATTCGACACTTGCCGAGCATCAGGAATATCTACGTTCAATCCCGGAGCAGTAGCATCGAGATCCATAATGGAAGATACAACATTTCCACCCACGGCTTGCTCGATAGGCCATTGCAGCTGTTGATCTACGGAGAAAGTCAGCGACAAATAACTCTGCCCAGCCGGGTAGATTGTCTCTCCTCCGAATATATCTGTGTATGACATGATTAAGCTTCCTGTCTCGTGGTCGTTCTGTCAATGATCTTCTGAAGATCTTCACCATCCAACTTCTGAAGGTCCTCGGTGTAATTCTGTTGCCAGACAGGAATGCGTTCATCAGCTTTCAAGAATCGAACACATTGCAAGAGGCAGCCATGAAGTAGCGCATTTGGCGCATAATCTGTTAGCCAGTTAGTTTGATTCACAGCGTCAAGCAAAGCTGGCAATTCGTAGTACAGAACTTCAAACGGGTAGGCCGCATCTGGAGTTGGTGCGATCAGCCAATTGGAATAGTTGTAGTCTGCGTAGAACTGCGGCACATCTTGAATGGCCGAGTCTGGCGCGTACATTCTGCAATACTCGTAAGAGCGAGGGAAGACAGGAGTTCTAACCTGAGCAACTCCTACTCCAAAGTTGATGCTAATCGTCTCACGCCAGCGATCAGGCTTTGCATACACGGATGTACCCGCAGCCATCACGCTGGTTACAACGTTGATGAACCCTTGAATCTTGATGGAGCGAGCAATGTCTCGTTCAGCGAGATTGATCAAACGAGGCAATTGCTCGAACACAGTTGTGTCCACTACCGTGCCACGCTCAAGATACTGGCGCAGATCTACCAGTAGAGAAGTGAATGTCATTGCAGTGGCCATGCTCTGTGCTCCTACTCAGTCGGCTCATTTGGTGGTTCTGGTTCTTCTGTGACGTCCGGTTCTGGCTCAGGATCAGGTTCCAAAGGATTCCCACCTCGATCTACCGGGACTGGCTCAGCCGCTTCTGCTGCCGCGTCCTGAATAACGTCATGAGCTGCATCACTGCGAGCCTTGAGCGTTGCCCATTCCTCAGGAGTGGGATTGCGTTTCTCGTCGGCCATTCGCTGAATGATCTCTGCAAACGCCTTCAATTCCTCATGAGCCTCATCTCCACGACCGAGTAACTCAGTAAGAATTCCCAGAATGTTAGCCGCATCTTTCATCCTCTTTCCATTGCCACCTTGAACATTGGGATTGAGCATGACCGAGGACAACCCCTGAAGAGCAGCCATAATCAGTGATATAACATTCATTCGTTTGCTCCTCTGACCGCTGCGACCAGATTATTGATTAGAGGCAAAGCCTGTTCCACCCAGCCATTCAACTCCTTAGTAGCTGCAATGAATCGTGTTTCACCAGTTCCTGAGGCCTCATACTCTTCGCGGATCTCCGTGAACTTCAGAGTCGCATCAAGTAATGAGTCCGCTATTGGTTTTGCTCGTCTATCCGCATCGCCTATCGCCACCACCGTACTTCGAGGAAGCTGACCACTGGAAACCAGCTTAGCGGCTTGCTCTTCAAAGATCACGAAAGTTCCGTAGGTAGCATAGGCCTTTTGCTCAGCAGTCTCAGCTCGAGTAATTGGATTGCTCGCAGTACACGCCTGCAAAGCAAACATAATCACCAGAAGGTAGAACGCCTGATATTGTTTTAATTGTGTCACAGTAAAGCTCCTCCGTCTCCATTCTTAGTTACTTTGTTGACCAATCTTCGCGTGGAGATTGCTTGATAGTCTTTCAGGAAGGCGACAAAAGCACCTCCACAGATAGATACCCACGCCGACTGTTTGATTACTGCAAACGTCAAGTCGGGGTTCTCCATGAACAACGTAGTGATGTTGCTCATGAAAAGGACGAGGGCCGCAATCAGCGCTCCGATGATGGTGTTGAGATTCTCTTTCATGATACTGCTCCTGTTCCGCATTTGGATCTAATGGTCAAACGATGTGTCTCAGAGCGGCCTAACTGAGATTGAATGATTCTCATGGCCTCCCCACTACTTGCAACTGCACGTTCAATCTGTCCGGTTTTCTTGTTCATCATCAAGGCTCTCTTCGTACCCGGTCCAATACAGCCAACCACGTTAGTCACAAAATTTGCGATGTGTAGAAGCACTAAGTACCGTCCTTCTCCGTTGAGTCGATCATCCTTCTCTTTGTAGACCCCAAGATCGGGGTTGGAGAGGATATAGACTTCATGACCATTCGTTGCTCTGATCCAGGGCTCAAGAATATATCTTCCGTCTGGGACGCAAGACGCGAAAGGTCTACCACCTGGAACACTATGAGCAATCCAAGGGCGTTCAATAGTGCATAGAGAATGATCGCCAATACTAAGATCACCTTCAGTCTCCGTTGTGGCATAGCTATACCTGTAGATGAAAAGATCCATGCTTATTCTTCAGAAGTGACTCCGGTTTCGCTTCCTTCGCTTCCCTCCCCACCGCTTGGCTTTGGAGCCGCGAGCGGGGCCTGAGGGTTTCCCAATACGGCCTGACCAGCGGCCAATGCATTAAGAATACCCATGATGATAGTCAGATCACCGGACAACGCCATGCTGGGTGGAATGTTGACCTTCGTATCATCACTCAACAGTTTGATGGCTGACGCGCATGCTTTCTGCACCTGCTCGGGTGTGATATTGATCTGTTGCTGTTTTGGCTCGTTCATTTTACCTTTCCTTTTTTTAGTTATGATGGTGGGTTTAACTAATTTGCAATACTGAAGCCTGTAAAGCCGCTGTTGCCTCGACTCGTCCATCAGCACCAGTATCCGCATTCTTTGCTGCTCTGACTGAATGTGTACCTGTGGTAGCTCCCATTCGGAGACATCCTACGATAGTGATATAGGTTCCATTGGGAGTAGCCGTTCCATCTGTGGGTATGAGAACAATGTTCGTTATGACCTCACCTACGGCTGAATCAAGAGCGAATGTTCCTGAGCCTCCTCCACCAACATAGGTCAGAATTCCTTTGAAGACTGCGTTTGTATCAATGACCATTTCGATATTCATGTCATCCGCTGCTGGAGACGTCACCTCAAAGGCCGCATTGATCATGTAATTCTGATTGATCTTCGGAGAGAAAGTCAAAGCTTCCACGAACCCAACACCAGTCACGAGAATGGCGGCAGTATTCATGTCAGTCAGATTGACAGTGGCTATTTCAAAGTCGTTGCCATTGTCGTTTGTGAACATGAGGCTGTTTGAGAAGGCATCCGTTCTAGTCCAAATCTGACCAGCACCTACAACATCCACATCAGCTGTCGCTTGTTCACGTTGAAAGAAGACACCCGCATCAGTCAGGTTGAAACCATCTCCATCTATATCAGAGGTCCATGGAGTCTGACTACCTCCACCGGCGTTGAGAACGAAGTCTGTACCAACGTCATTAGTAAACATTGGAACATTAGGAGCATCATCACGAACCCAAAATTGACCGACTCCTGCGACAAAAGCATTAGCTACGGTTCGCTCATTCATCTCCAGCAGTGCGGCACCGGAAATCCTCACTGCCGCCGGAGCTGTTGTATCAACTACCAACAGACTATTGGAGATGTCCACTATACCGTTGCGACTCCATGTCTGCAGGAATGAACCAGCCTGATCCGTCAACCTAAGGGCGTGATCAGGGTCTGCGCCTGTGAAGTCGAGGTCAAGGTCAAAGCCGACGTTGATGCCAGCATTAGCATTCACCTCCATCAACGAGTAGCCTGTTTGATTCGTTGAGAATCTCATGGCAGGAGCAGCAACGTTGACGGTGATGGCTACTGCAGGACGACCAGACCCAGGAGCAGCATCGTGCGTGAGTGTTATTCCTTTCTCTAGGTCGTTGTAAGTGAAGTTGCTCTCGCCACCAAAAACACCACCGTTGTTATACTGAATGTTTGAATCGGCTCCTGCCGGGACTGCTGCAACTGTGACGAAACTCAGTTGGCCGGCACCGTCTGTCCGAAGAACTTGACCCACCGTTCCATCGGCAATAGGAAAAGAATAAGCTCCAAACATGTTGATTGTCAGACCGTCGATCTGAGTATCAAGTACTGGATCACCGACTGTGAATACTTCCGTGGAATTATCCGGGGTGTTCCAGGTGAACAGAACCATATTGTAGACATTCGCTAGAGCAGATCCGAAGGTTGCAGGAGGAATCCAACGAAGTTCAGCACCTACCGTATCCGTCGCAACAACTCCTGAGAGATCTGTGATCGGAACCATTTGCTTGCCAGTCAGTTCGACTGTCGCATTCTCAACGATGGCCTGCGGAGATGAAGCACTAAACCCGGAGAGAGTCGTGAATCCTCCCGCGTTGATATTCGCTCTAGCATAAGTCGTACCTGACAAAGTGTTGGCTATCCATTGGTTTCTAACAAACGCCAGAATGCCCCAGTCACTAGAGCTATTAGCCACGATGCTATCTGTAAGCAGTGAGAACTCTGCTGCGCCGGGAGGAGACGTAGGACCTGCAGCAGATGTGATGCTGTATTGTGCGAAGCGATTCAATCGAATTGCGATGATCGAGCTGGTGAAGATTCGAGCAGTATTAGTTGATGCTGCCACAGCTCTTGCAGCTGTTTGGAATGTAGTAGCAGCGATTCCCTGTAGAACCACTGAGAACGAAACACTCTTGATGTCTTGTAGGTCTGCGAACTGATGAATGACATACGTTGAATTGACAGCTCCATCGAAAAGTCCAAACTCAATCCGAGCTGCTGCCACATTTGGCTGATCGCATTGAAAGGCACCGAAGAGCAGCCAATCACTAACTCCATCGCCAATCGTAATGGTTGGAGAGAGATTGGACCAACCCGCATCCGTCACCGTGACGAAGGGAGCTAAGAGACTTCGAAAGAAGTCCACATTCTCTGTACCAAATTGCGTCATGTTGATAGCAATCAGAGCTGCGTTGTTCACGTAGTGAGTCGCTGTGGCTCCTGCAGAATGCTCAAGTTGAATCTGAGCATCAAAAGCTGTTGAGTACGTGATCATAGTCACGCCACAGAACCACTGACCTGTAGCCGAACCTGGAACCGCTGATGGAGGTTCTATGTCATCTCGACAGTTGCCGTAAGGAACACCTGTTCCAGTCGCAATAGCTATATCGGCTCCGTGAATGTTCTGACCACCAGTGTTTCCCTGATGATGTTGTGCAACAGCCAGGATGAGGTAGACATCGCCATTATTCAAGAGTGGCAATACTGCACCAGTGACAGTAACTTCCACGTTGCTAGTCGTGCTTACTTCAGCTACCACTTGCACAGAAGGATGATCAATTGTGACTGAGGGAGTTCCCGCTACAGCAATCTCCGCTACTCGGCGTGACGTGACTGAGGCATCTATCATGTTCAGTGCGTAGCCTGCTCCTAACTGAAGAGCAAAAGCGGCAGTATCAAAGATCAGATTGCCAGCAGTGTCTTCCCAGTTCGCACCATCAACATTGAAGAGCAAATCATATTGGGCTTGTCCGGTCAGATCAACATCAGATAATCCAGCGAGAGAACCTCCCACTCCAGGAGGAACTGTATAGCCACCCGATTGATTGAGAAACGCTGTAGCCGGTCCTGCATTGCTTAGCGTTACACCATTGACGTCTCCGGTGATGTTGCCTGAGACATTGGCTAGAACTGGGTCATCTAAGTTGACGATAGGATTGGCTGGATCTGTGGCATCCACTGTGATATTGGATCCACCGACGACACTGTCTACTTGTCCTCCAGGAACAGCAGTAGAACTAATAGTGACGTCAAGACCAGGACCTCCATCCACTATGCTGATCCCTACGCCAGCCGTTAAGATCCTCTCATTCGGCAAATCTACGTTAGCCGAGAGTGTCACAAAATCTGCTTGAAGTCCAAGAGGCTGTTGTAGTTCGTTGGATGTGACTTTATAGCTCAATCCGTTCTGTGTGATCTCAAGTAATTCAGCGCCAGTCAGAGGAAGAATGGCTGGTGGCAGATCTGATATTCTTACATTAGGCATGTCATAGTCCTAGATTACGCTGTTCAAATAAGGGTCTTCCATGACTCGAATTCGACCATCTTCAGTGATTCGAGGGTTCACAGAACCCAATGCAACTCTCACGCCAAACAATCCAAAGGCTGGAGAGACCGCTCCTACTTGCAAATCGTTCAATGGAATGTCTGGACGAACAAATCTCAGAGTAATGTTCTCAGTTTTGCGTGCCGGCAGACGATAGGGATCATAATTGTCCAAATCTTCACGACAAACTCTTAGACCAGGAGTGTTTGGATCCGAGAAAAGCTCTGTTAGAGAGAATTTCCGACTGCAACGGTCACAGATTCCAATTCCGAAAGTCTTTAAGCCAGTAGTATCGAGGAAAATAGGCATGATTAGGCCGTATAGGGTCTTATGTTGACACGAAGATAGATATCAGAGCCATCATCCTCTCCATCCCACGCTCTTTTGAGTTCCCAAGCCGCGTCTTGTTCGATGATAGGGATCAAATTCTTGTCGGCCTCCTTCACTTCCTTCACCAAGTGCTTCGCCAACTGCAGAACAATGGCCAAATACCAGCGTTGAGGGAACTCCAGCTCTTGCTGCATCGTTCCAACGTCCTGGATTTGACGATGAAGAAAGCCGGTGATCTGAGCAAACGTGAATTGAATGTCAGGATTCGGCCACATCGTGATCTCTGGCTGAGTGCGCGTCTTGTTGTACCAGAATTGCGTGGGCCTTCCCGTCCTCGTCTTGTTAGGCAAGTTGCTAAAGTCCGTTCGATTGAGCTTATAGAAAGGAATTTCTTGCGGAGTGTTCTGGAAGACCAGCTCTCTTACGTTGAGAATCGTCACACCATTAGCTTGAAGACGCCAATGAGTATGATTGGTCACGCCTTCGACATCTGCCCAGAACCATTCTCCATCGACAACATCCAATGCAGGACGAGTGAAGATGTCCGTCCACGTGATTCCGTCATCGGAGAATTGGAATGTGATGTCCCACGTGCCTGAAGCATTCGGCAAGAACCCGAAGATAGAAGCAAATGTCGGTGACGTGAACTGCGTTTGAATCCAACCTCCCGCTATCGTCTGAACACAGGCGGTGTCGATGTCAGCATCAAAGGCGAAATCGGCATTGCCTTCACTTGCAGTATTGGTCTCCGAGATTCGTTGAGCAGTTCTCAGGTTGACGTTAAAGACATCAATCGTTCCCAGAGGAGTAGGAGCAACCGGAGTGCGGAAGTAAATGGGCAGAAGGATCCTTTCAATGGTCCACAGTGGAATGCCTCGATTGCCGAGCGCCGACATTTCGAGGTAGAGCAGATCAAGAGCCGTATCAATATGCTCGCTGACTATCTGTTGAGAGATAATTCCACAACGACGAAAGGCATGATCAATCACCTTCCTCGTATCGAAGACCGTGGTTCCAGTTGTTCCTGAGGTTGCCATTTAGCAGCTCCTACCACCCTTGCCAAACATGGGAGTTGAATTGTGAGTTGGCTTTCCACCTTTCTTCATTCCATGACCGCGAGGCTTTGGCGTCTTCTCATGCTTCTGAATAGCTTTACCAATCAGCTTGGTGTCTTCCTTTTCATCGGTGTTCTTAGCTGCCGCCTTGCCACCCTTCTTGTACCGAGGACGAAGCTTGGGAGTTCCACCCGCTTCTTTATCCTGCTCCGTGATACCCGTTCGAGCCGGTTGAACACCGTGATCCATCGAGTCCATACTGGAGGTCTGCATCTTTCCCATAACCTTACCGCCTTTGGCGAAGCCCATCTTAGCACCATGCGCATACATGTCGCTATGAAGATCGCCCATTTTCTTGAAGCCTTTCATTTCATTCTCCTATGGTGCATCGCCAAGGCTTTGCAGTTCATCAATAACTCGTTGCTTGTAAGCACGAAGTTCGCTAATACCAATGTTGATCGAGTCTTTCACCTGACGTTCTGTCTCTCCATCTCTGACCACGATCAAGCGATCAATGTTCGCGTCAGCCGTATCTCTCTCTTCTCGTAGATCCTGCTTCCGTACTGAGAAGTTGATAGGCTCGGAACTAACCAGGCCGTTGATTGAAGACTGCAATGCAGTGAAGAGAGCCATTGAAGTAAGCTTACCCTCATTAACAATCTCATTGCGAAAAGCTACCCACGCCGCAGTGTTGATCACGCCAATAGACTCATAGACTACCTGAAGTTCATCGAGCCATGCTTTAGCCTCTGCGTTGTTCACGTTGATGGTGGCGACTGTTCGCACAGCATCTTGCGCCACTCCCTGACTGATTGTGGGATCTGCGATGACAGCGTCAATTACTGCTTCGAAGACATCTGTATTTGTTGTCACGGTGTTCTCCTATAGCTCGTTTGTGGAGTTAATATCTGCGACTCCGGTTACTATATTTGCGGGAGTTGATATCTGCCTAATCTGTACATCTACAATAAACGAGTTGGTTGAAAAGGCCGGGACTCCATTAAAACTTGACATTGACAAAATCTGATTGCAGGGAAGCCACTGATTAAAGCCCGTCCAACCCGTCCATACTTCCGGTTGCATGCTGGCAACATTGAGAGGCACGAGTTGCGCCTCAAATTGGGCAGCGGATGCTCCCCCATCATCAATCCAGTTTGTGCCGAGGTTGATATCAGTCCAAAAGATGGTGAGATTGGTCGGCTCAGCGAGGTACTGATAAAATCCACCAGGTATTAAGCGGATACCAATGATGGATTCGTTAGTGCCAAATGACTGTACTGATTGAAACGTATTGGCAGCAAGTGCAATGTTGCCCGGAGGGATAGGAGGCGTAAGTACTGACGCCAAGTCAGTATTGATCTGCCCAGTCCATACTGCGAAGTCTGTGGATGCTGGATCAATGGCCCCAGCAGTCGGATTGATCATCACAAAGCGTATTGAGTCTGCTGTCACCACGGTTGCTTGCACCACCATGTCATCAAACGAAGAAGCATCTGTCAATGGAACCAGTCTCACAGATGTCCCAAGGGGAGCCGCACCGGCAGCTACTGGAACATCAATCAGCGCCGAACCATTAGAAGGCACACTCGGAAAGTCCAGCGTAGTTGTATAGACCCGAATGTTTCTGTAAAGCGTGTCTAGCCTAATCATGCGCCAGTCCCTCCCAGTAGTCGCCATCGAGTAGTGATCGAGTCGTATCGAATCCTTACCGTCTCATCTGGTCCTAGCAAGTAGGTGGCTCCTGTGGGGCTGATGATTCTGTTGGCCGCAAGCGATGCCACGTTCTGATGAGAGATGTCGATAGCATTGGCGCTGACGTTAGTCAACTCGTATGAGTCGCCATCTTCCACAGCTCCTGCACCAATGCCAGTAATGACCGAGGTGACTACGTTGCCAGAGACCCTAGCCCAGTGACGCGCTAAATTGCTGAAGACGTTAGATAGCAAGCCGTTCCAATCGTTGTTGTTGCCTGCGGCCAATGCTGCCGGATTGATAGGAGGATACTCCATCGCTCCTTGAACACGAACACGACCACCGCTTAGAGTAAGCGCGTTGTTCGCTGATAACCATAGAACGCCAGCATCAGGCGCCGCAACGGTGTTGCCAAGCGCGAGACTAACGTTGTCGTTTAGATGAATAAGTCCGTTGCCAAAATCACTAACCGCTGTGCCCAGGTTGTTAAGGAATCGAACATTGGTTGCCGCATTGAGTGAAGACCGAACTACGTTGATGATTCGATTAGCACCACCAAACGTCATGTTAGGAAAATCTACACCGTAATAGGCAGTCATGTTCTCGGTGCCTGCGCTCGGCTGGAATAAAGCTTGGACTGGCTCGAAGCACTGCATGCCACGAATTGTGCCCATATTCACAGTCGAACCTGCGACCGTTGAAAAGGTCGGTGATACCCGTACTGCTACGTCACCCGTTGATTTGGTGAGTACTGCGCCGTTGACGGTTGCTCTGGACTGTGCCGAAAAGCTGAGGCCAGTAGTGCCAACAGTGGATGAAGTACCTGCCGTAGTTCGTGCGTGAGTGATACCGACATTCAATGTCAATGCGGCAACCAGATCCACGTTAGCGCCGTTCTGAATAACAGGTAAAGCGTTGAACAAAGTGAAAGCCGCAAACGTGGGAGCAGCTGTTCCGATGTACGTCTTCCGCTCGACCATCAGACCCCAGATGAAGAATCCGTTGTCGTAGGTAATCGTACCCGTCGAGTCGAGCACGCCACCATTGAATCCGCCTCCGGTCGTGAACGTGTCAGCGGCAGCGATGTTGAACGCGATAGGACTCAACGCGTTCGTCATCGTTATCGGTGCATTAAAATCAAAGACCTGACCAGACGATAGGGTGAAAGCAACATCAAATGCCCCAACAAAATTAAAGCTCGTATCGCCGGCACCTGTTCCTAGTCCTATCGAGAAACTTCCAAATCCAGGATCAGTGGTGCCTACTCCCCAAGTCCGAATGCCAGTCGCTGGCACGGCATTGTCCAGCCTCCATAATACTTGCGTGGCAATTCCGCTTTCTGTGTTGACAAGCTCGATGTTGTTCTGCAAGAAAACGAAGTTGGAGAGGTAGCAGGTGTCTGAAGGTCGCAGGTCAACAGAAGATGACCCTTGAACCGGATCCTCCGCGATGATGGTCATGGCGCGTTTGTTTGGACCCACGCCTGTGTTGTTCACATCGAAGTGGATGTCACCGTCAAGAAACCGATTATAGATGACCGCATCGCCACCTGTGTTGAAGTCCAGGTTACCAGTCAGAGGATTGTTAGTCGTATCAAGCCGCAGGTAGATTGCGTCTGCTGTAACCGTGTCAACCGGAGGAACTGAGTACGCTCCAGTCTCGTTCAAGAAGTTAGTTGCAACACCTACAGCATTGAGCGTGACGCCATTGACAGATACGCCAGTGATGGCAGCATCAAGGTTGACGATAGGGTTGATTGGATCGCCAGCGTTGACAGTGATGTTAACACCCCCAACGACAGTGTTGACTTGTCCGCCACCGCCACCACCTCCTGGCAACCAGTCATAATCATAGTTGTCAGGGGTGAGTTTGGTTAGAACTGTGCCGGCTGCACCGTCGTCTGGGATTTGTATTGCTACAATGCCCGAGAAGCCTAATCCTGATTGCGCAGTCATAGGCTACAGAGTGTTTGCAATATACTCGCGAACTGATGCGAGTTTAGACTTCTCCTGCAGAAGTAGTGATGCACGGGACTCGAGGTCTGATGCTCGAGCGTCAAGAACTTTGCGATCTTCGGTGAGTTTGGTTTCCCGCTCGTTGAGGTATTTCTCCTCCTTCTTGGCGGCAGCTAATTTCTCAGCAGCTTCTTTATAGGCTTCTTCTGTTTTAGTAGCCCTATCCGCTGCAGCAACGGCGACTCGACCAGCATCTGCTTCCGCATCCGCTATGATGTCCGCTGCTTGATTCTTAGCTTTCTGGATGATCTGTTCTGCTCCCGCTCGAGATTCCCGTAGAGCTTCTGTCGCTTGAGCCTTGAGATCATCCATCTCTTCTCGTATCTTCAAAATCTCACTAGCAGGGCCAGCGAGGGTGATTTGCTCACGTGCGGATTCTTCAGCAGACTTCAGTTGGTTGATCTTGTTCTGAAGCTTCTGAGGATCCGCGAGCAGTTCCAAGGCAGCAAAGGACGATTGCCCTTGATTGCCAGCTATGCCGCTTCCTGCTCCGCTCATGCTGCTGCTCCCGCTTGGATGAGATTGAGAATGGCCGACCCAGCACCTGCTGTCTGGTTCAAACGGACACCAGTTGGAGGAAATGCATAGTTACCGTCTGCATCAACGAGCAGACCGGCTAAGGTAGGATGAGGGAACCAGGTTGCTGTTGCTGGAACAAAGTCAACAGCGAAGACATCGTCAAACGTATGTTCAACGGTGTACGTCACTGCACCCGTAACATCAACACCTAATCCAATGTTAGTTGGACTTAGATATTGATCAATCGGGATGACAGGTGAAACGCTGACTCCTGAAGTTGTGACTCTTACTGGTCTCATGACGTTCTCCCTTTATCGAGAGCCGCCGAAGAGGACGTAGTCCAGATCGAATGTTGTGACACCAGCCACAGCGCCGCGAGAAGACACGATGGAGGGCTGAAGACCGACAGCCGGCAGTAATGCACCAGGCAAAACGGTACCACCTCCACCAATCACGCCATCAGGACCCGTGAATTGTGCAGAGATCTTGTTGATGCCATCCCAGTAGAACGCAACATCATAGTCAGTAGCAGCTACGAGAGTGCCGATGACCGTTGCAACTTCAACGCCTGTATTACGAGAAACAATCTCAAGATCGCCAGTTGCATCAACTGATCGCAAGAAGACGCCATCTGCCGGTGCAACCGTAGCTGCTGCAGGAATGAATCCCAGAAGGAGAATCTCATTGACGACTTCGCTGAGGTTGATGCGTGCACCAAACCATACTTCTTTACCAAGCACAAACTCGAACGAGTCAGCAGTAGAGCCGATGCTTGCTGCCTGCTTGGTTCCATCTGTTGCAGCACCAGCAGAGACCTGTCTCAGAATTCCACTTGAGCTAAGTGGGTTGGAGAGTACCGCACCAGCGCCGATAACTGTAGACGCATAGAACGAGGCATAGTCCTCAGCCTGACCGAAGTCCATCACGTTCAACGCGACATTCGCACCCGGAAGAGGAAGAGAGTTTAGTACGCTGTTGTCTTTTGCCGTACCAATCCCGTTTGGAAATTGTGTAACCGATATGTTCAAAGGCATGTCATGCTCCTAAAGATTTAGCTAAGGAAAAGAGGAGCCCGGTTCTTTGGACTCCTCCTTGTTTCTTGAAGAACTCTCGGTTAGAGCCCTGGGGTTCCGTACACAGCGCGAGGATCAGTCCATGATGGAATGTATCGCTCTGTTGATTTGTAACGCATCGAGTCCGTCTCGAAGTCGCCTTCCATTGACTTCTCAAGACCACGACGCATCATGAGTTGCATACCACGCGGAGCATCGGTTTGTACCCACCAGGCTGTGGTGCTCGTGATACGAGACAGATTTGCTTGTCCCTGATCGAGCAGACCCATTGACTTGATTGGGTTGATGTCGTTGTTTGCCGTACCAGCTCGCAACACGCTCTTCAGCAGAACTTCAGCTTGGAACACATTGCTTGGACCAGTGACGATCTTCTTGGGCGTCAAGCGGATTCGTTTGCCGTTGTTGTCCACAGCATTGCGAATCTGAATGAGCATCTGCTCGAGTGACGTCTGCGATAGAGCTGCAGCAGTCGTGAGCAAGTTGGAGAAGACGCCGCCTGCCGCACTGCCTGGGGCAATGGGGTGGTTCAGCACGTTGAGCGCTACACCATCACCACCAACGAATGCGCCGTTGAAGGCACGGTTGAGGATGTTGGCGCAAAGCGTCTCTTTCGTTTCAATCATCGACTGAGCGAGATGCTCAGAGTAGATCGTGCCGATCTTGATATGATCGCCATCTTCGACCAGAACTTTGGTCAAAGCGAAAGCAAGGCCGAAGACCTTGTAGACATAACGCTGGATGAAAAGAACACCGCCGGCATCATACGTTACTGGAGTGCCATCAGGCATCTCCGGTGCAGCATTAAAGCCGTAGAGAACTGGTTCTTCGTGGTAGGAACGTGGGATGCCTGATCTCTGTGTGAACACCCCTTTCCATTCGTCTGCCCGCTGATTGTATATGCCATCGAACGCTTCGTTCAAGATGGGTTCAACAATCGAGCGGAAGTCAGTACTCCTCATTGGAACAGCCATGAGTTACTCTCCTTTAACTGTTGAAACCGTCTAGTTCTGGAACTGCCATGGAGCCAGTTGAACTTGAACGATAGTGAAGGCATCTCCGATCACATTATCAGGAGCCGGGTTGACGCCAACGATTCTCATCACGGTGCCGGCAGGACCAGATGCAACGTTCAGAGACGCGACACTCAGACCTGTGACGACATTACCTTGTACAAAGGTTACAGCCGTGAAGTCGAACAGTTCCCCGATATTGGTTTGTGCTACCGAGGCGTTGGCTTGGATCTCGAAGATTAGAGCGGGATCGAGTGGCGTGTAATAGGCAACGATTTCCGTTGCTACGGTATTAGCTGGCCATCTGTTTCCTACTCGTCGTCTTCCATCCTGTTCAGTCCATTCTACACCATTGAAAACACCAACGATGGAGTCAGTGGCTGCAGCGGGATTGGTAAGAGTACCATTGGCTGCAACGATGACTGGTCCAAACTGGAAGATGTCGGCGTTATAGCCGCTTAAGATCGTCTGTGCGAAAGTGCGAATCACACCAGACGGATGGAAAGCGGGCTTAAGGCCAAACGGTGAAGCTACATTAGACATGTAATTTCTCCAGACTTAGGATTAAGTTTCCTTTAGCCACGTCGAGTCGATGTCAATGTTTCTTGAAACGACGGTGCATCAGGCGTTTGTCCCAATTCCGCTTGCCCCTCGAATGCTTCAAAGCTAATAGGTTTCCTCGCCATCTGTGACGCACCTTCTTCAGCCATTCGTCTGGCTTCATCCAGTTTGTTCTCTTCCATCAGAGGCTGCGTGTGATGCGCCTCTTTCATGTACGCTTCATAAAGTCGTAGAGGAAGTTTGAAAGCAACCATCTCGTTGATGCCGATACAACCGGCCCACTCGCCTGTCTTCAGTGAGGCGTGTTCCCATCCGGGTATGTCATCAGATTTGACTGGCTCATATCCAAGGCGCATACGGCCATGAATAGGGTCGCGAGGATTTTCCGTTGTTAGCCAGCAGACATGATATCCATCAATTGGTGGAATATCAGGCAGTGCTGATTGGAAAGATGTAAAGCGGAACTCATCAAGACGTTCTTCATCGGTCAGATTCCGATCTTCCTTAACCTTGCGGTCTTGGCTTTCTCGGCTGTGTCGATTTGCGTCACTCAGTTTCGCGTCGTTGTTTGAAATACGTTTTGCCATTAGCTTGCTCCTAGCAGTCAGCTGCGGTTATGCTCGGTTGTCAGAATCGTACTTGGCGTAACTCTTCAAGTACTTCTGCCGAAGTTCGGGATCTTCCCAGACACCAGCCTCAATCATCGCGGCTTTGCGGTCTGAAGAGATATACACTTCTCCCTTCTTCAAGGGACGTTCACGGCCACCTGTACTAAAGCGAGGCCCGGCTGATTTCTTCTTGACTGGTGCAGCCTTACCATTCCCTTGTGCGTATCGTTTTGGTAGTGCTTTCTCGACTCGTTCACTGAGTTCATCCCAGTACTCAGCGGTGGTGGGATCAAATCCCTCGTTGACCATTTGCTGATCAAGGCGAGAGACTGTTCTGGAATCGTTGTCTCCACCGTTTGGATCCCACCAGGCATGATTTTCCATCCAGTTAGCCGCGTGGCTAACCAATCGAGGATCTACTTCAGGTGCTGCCGGTTGTGATACTCTTCGGACGACTTGTTGCTTCGCAACTTCCATGCGACCCAGGTCATCACGCAGTCCATCTCTTATGCGTTGTGCTTCCGTGTAGCGCTCACCATCTTGCGCGGTGATTGCTTTCGAGATTACTTGGTCGGCAAGCTTCAGATCAGTCTTGATCTTGTTGATGCGTGCATCAACTGCTGATACTTCGCTATAGCCAACCCGTTGTTCAACTTGACTGAATCGTCGCTCGAGTTCCTCGTTTCTTCCTTGGAGGAATTTCATCTCACGTTGGTCTCGCTCACGAGCAGCCTTCTGCCGTTCTTTGCGAGTCTTCCGTTCATTGCGACGCTTTTCTTTGACGTCAACTTCGTCGTCTTCGGAGGCGCCTAGACGTTCCTCTTCTTCTTCGTCGTCATCATCATCATCATCATCGTCCTGATCTGCGTCTTCATCAGGCTTCTTGGAAGGATCCTCTTCCTCTTCGACACCATCGCCTACGGGAATCAGTTCTTCTTCTTGTTCTTGTTGTTTTGGATCTGCCATCTCTGTCTCCTACAGTCAGATGAATGCTTTTACTTTGAGTGGATCAGCGACTTCACCAAGAAGGTCAAGGTCATTGAATAATACGAACATTGCGGGGTCTTGCGTGCCAGGCACCGGAAGTTCCCAACGATCACCACCATACTTAGGACAGCGAACAAATGTACCGGGCTGGCACCAATCCCCTTCAGGCCACGCCTCAAGAGTTTCGCGATTCTTGAAAGCGACAGGTCCAAGCGTGATAACTTTAGCAACCTGAGTATTCCACTTCTCAGTCTCCCTGGCCTCCTCTGGAATGTGGATGCCACCTTCTGTCATAGTCTTGGGCGTGCGGATCTGCACGAGAACGCGAGATCCATATGGCCTCAAGCCTGGATCAATCACAGGGAACGCAAAAGACATTGCATCCTTCGCACTTTGCGACTGCTCCAGTATGGCTGTGACATTAAGTCCTGTCATCTTCTTCCCCTATCACTTCGTTGAACAGCTGCTCGGCGCGGTTCAGTCCCTGGAGTATGCCCGATGCTTCGCCATATCCAAAAGCTGTTTTGTCTTTTGGCGTTGACAGAAACTGTAGACATTCCAGTTGTTTCCTCTTGAGTCGTTCTATGAAGACGTTTTCGATTTGTGGCATGATCCTACCGCCTATCGGTTATTGTTGTAAACAGTCCCCCATGGATACCCTATAGGGAAGGACACGCTACTTGCGCGGTGTTCCCGACTTGATGTTGGTCTTGCCATCAACAGCGCCACCCTTCTGCTCGAACCCGGTCTTGCCGCTGTTGCCTGTGACTTTAGGCATCGTGCCCATCGCCATTGCTTTGTGCTGACTGATTGGTCCTTTGGTCTTTTCCATCTCTATCTCCTTTAACAGCTCGTTGGTTTTCTCTTCTACTTTGACTAATCGCTCAGGAGACATACGATCTCTTAATTCCTGAAACTTCTTAGCCATTCGGTCTCTCCTTAAAAAAAATGCTGGCGATATTGTAACGATCATGTTTGAGTATGAAGGCCACTGCCTCGCGCCTCCTCAGATTTAGGCCGAGGGATTGATTCCCGTTCCGGTCTCGACCGATACCTTCTCACCAGATTCTATCTCAGCTTCCGCAATCGCCAACGCTGTGAGGTTATCCTCTTTGTTGATTTGTTCACGAGATGAAAGTTCAGCAGCAGTTCTTTGGTCATCACCGACTTCTCTGAGCTGGAGTTCCTGGAGCCGAGCAGCATACTCTTGGGCCCTCCGTGCATCATTGTTAGCAGCGTCCACCGCCTGTTGCCTTTCTTTCGCTGAGAGCTGTGCGAAGGTGAGCTCTTTAGCTTGAGTCAACTTCTTATCGAGTTCAACAAGTCGAAGCTGTGCAGTCTCGCGCTTGGCGCCACGGTCTGCCTCTTTGTCTTGGAACCTCATTGCATCTGATTGTTGTTCTGCTTGCAGTTTCTTGTCGTCGGCTGCTGTCTTCGCTTCGATCTGCATCTGTACATTTGGATCCACCGGAATCTGTGGCTGAGGCTGTGAAGCCTGCATCATCTGCATAGCCTGTTGCACAATCGGTGGAATACCTTGCAGAACTTTTCCAGCCATTGGCATCAGCTTCTGAGAGATGGCAGCCAGAGTCTTATCCAATTCTTTCCGTGTCTCTGGATCTTGATGAGCGAGCATTGCCTTCATTTGATCGTCTTCACGACCAAGCGACATCTTGAGCATGTTGAAGTTCTCAGTGACATACCACAGTGCAATGTGCTCGACAATGTGTTCCATCACTGCTGGCACAAGACCTGGAGCAATTATAGGCAGTCCACCTAGCACTGGGTTCTGCATATAGTCAAGATGAACTTGTAAGTGAGCCAGGTGATCTTGTTCAGGAAAGGCAGCAACAGGACGCTTCAAGGTCATGGCCGCATTCTCATTCACTGCATTCTGTTCTTCAGGTACTTCAAGAGGCGCCAGTAGTTCATCAGGATTAGGAATCTTGGTGCGTTCAAGCAAACGCTTTTCAACATTGCGCCTGTTATATAGGTCTGGATTCGCCATTGCTCGATCTGCGACGATCTGCAACTGTGCAAGCCGTTGCACGTCGCTGAACACTTCAGGATCCGCTGTGGGGATGATATCAATAGGCTTCTGGAAGTCCTCTCTCTTAGCCAGAATCTCTCCTACATCATCCTTCATATCCTCTTCGTCAATGTACATTCTGTCAATGCGATGAAGCAAGCGAATGACGTAGTCCATGGCATGGTAAGTACGGAGGTGAATGGCCGATAGAACCTTCATGCCTTCTTCGATTAGCGCCAGAGTGGTGCCCACTGGCATGTTTGGATTCTGCTCAGCGATGTTCTCGAAGGTCGTGCGAACTACGCCATTGCCAGCATCCACCAAGAAGCCCAACAGCGAGAACAGTACTTGAGACGGAGGATTGTACGGCACTGCCATGATGAGCTTGCGTATGTCATCAGTAGCAATGCCTCCCTCGATCTCCGTAATCTCAGTAACATTCAACTCCTTGCTCTGGCCACTTAAGTTGCTGCCTTTTAGACGTAGAAGGGTTGGCATGTTATTGATATGTGCGGAGTCGAGGAGGGCTCGTAGCGCGCCAGTTGCAGCACCAGAAAGGCTGCCTATCATTTGTCCGAGACCTATCGAGTAGGCACCGCGCCATGGAACAAATGGAAATTCTACCATCCAATAGAGAGATTCAAATGTGTCGTCATCTTCCTCCCAGTTACGATTGATGGCAACGATCTTGCGAGAAGCAGAGTCGATGGTTACTCGATAAGGCGTAGATGCATTGAGTTGTTCTTGCTCTTCCTCTTGGTTTGATTCCTCATCTGATTGATTGAGATCTTCGAGTTCGGCGTAGCAGGTAACTTCGTAGACAGCTCGCAATCCATCTTCGTTGTAACTGGAGTCATCGGTCTTGCCTTCGATCTTGTCTGTGGCTTTCTGCGAGTGTGAGGTCTCAGGCATTCCTGCTGTGGTGTCGTTGACTCCAAGAGGCAACCGTCTATACTGACCAGACTTAACCCGTTGCTCGAACTCCCACTTGGTGATGTACTCAACGTAGGTAACTCGCTCAGCAGTGTAGAAATTGCTTGCAGCATACGGTATGTAGACATCGTCCACGGGGACGAACACAGGACAAGGACGTCTTTTCTTATGGTCATACACAAGTCTCAGATATTGGGAACCGCCAAGAGGCAGCTGTGTTAGTAACTGTTCAAGCTCAGTCCGAAAGTCTGGCATCTGAAACTTGAACTGGTAGTTCATGTAGTTCTTAACACGACGAGCTTTCTCTAAGCGTTCTACCTCCGGCCTGTCACCCGGCACATAGTCCCGCACGGGACCATTGGGCGGCATGAGTTCACGGATAGCACGTGCTGCATAATCGACACACGCTTGTGTGAGCATCGGATGGACCGCAGTTGATGCTCCTTCGAAATCAGCGCCTCCTGGAGCTTCTTTGCCGAGGCCTGTCCTCTTGATAGCTTCTTCATATTGCTTGTCGCGTTTCTCTCGAGATTTCTTATCACGGTCAATGTCCTCCAGTAAGCGGAGTGATAACTTCTCCAACTCGGGGTCAAGGATCTTGTCTGCGATGTTGTCAAACCATTCTTCTACTTGTTCTTCGTCTGGACCTTCCTCCATCCGAATGATGGCACCGCCATCGTCTGTATCTTCTACATCTGGCTGTGGTGCATCGAATTGCATTACCTGATCTTCTGGCGTGGACATTTAGTTACTCCGAGTATACTTCACGGCCATGTGATCAGCGACGTGAGTAATGATATTCTGAAATGCACAGACCGGGCAACCGTGCGCCTCGATCACAGCTTCTGGTCCAAACAGCGACATGGATGCACTGGTGATAGCAGAAGTCGCTTCAAGCCCAGCATCTACTAGGCCATTCTCCAACTTGTGTACCATCTCGTCTGCATCCTTCGATATGAACTCTCCAAGGCGGCGATCAAACAGCGCATTCATAAGTTCACCGTAATGAGGTTCACAATACTCAATCTGAGTACACTGATCACCCATAAGGATTCTGTCTTCTTTTCCGCTTCCGTTCATCTTCTCTTGCCTGCTCACGCTTTTCTTGCGTGACGTCTTTCTTGATGGTAAAGGATCCAAAGAACTTCTCCAGTAACAAACGCAAAGCTTGTGTCGTCGTATCTAATAGGTCATCGTGCTCCGTACTATTTGGCCCGATGTAACTACAAACTTGGGCGATCAGAGGTTCTGCCCAACTACGAAAGTTTCCTTTGTTGACATCAGACTCTACTGCCCAGACTCTGCCGTGTGCGAACAAAGGAGAGACGATATGCAGTCGCGTTAGCTTGTCCTCCTTGCCGGGATTATAACCGTGAGTCAGAATGTTTTCAGATGCGAGCGATTGCCGAAGGCTAATCCCTGAACCCTTTTCCTCTATCAATATGAGGTCTATCTTCCTGCCCTGATGTCCTGCTATACTCCCCTTAGGAAGAATGGTAGCACGAATGAGCGGCTCATCTTTGTCGCCATACGTGAACTTGCGCTCTCGCTTGACGCGCTTAATAAGGCCGGGCAATCCCAAGTAATCTTCCCAACAGTCGAGCAACATCACATGCTTCTCGGCTTGACCGAACTGCTTGATGTTGAAGACACCCCACACAGAACAGGCAGTAGGATCTGATTGCATCTTCTTCTTTTCGTATGTCTGCTCTGTGAATGCAGTATCCAGAGAGTAGATGATGTATTCAAACTTGGGCAGAGCACGTGCCGATGGCCACAGCTTCCACTGCGACCTCTTGACGAATCCCTCCTCTTCTGGATCTAGCACCTCACCATACAATTCTTGCCGGCCTATCTTTGTGCCTTCATACTTCGCGACGTTCTCATAGAAGATGTCGGTGAGATTCTCTTCATTCTCGTATGTACTACCAACTACAACAACACTTCGCTTCTCTTCCACAAGACGACGTACAAACGGTGTTGGCTTTGGTGTGCCTGTCCACAAGACCTGAGGTAGATCACCTAGACGTAGACCGAACATGAGGTTGTCCCATGCATCTTGCGGATACTTCCATGAGGCTATCTCATCACACCAGATCTTGTGATGCTGTGGTCCACGCAATCTCTCAGGTGTATCTGCTGCGAAGCCACGAATGATCGAGCCGTTCCACAGTGTTAGCATTGGCAGAGAGCTATTCTGTGCAGCAACTAACTGTGGAGGAATGCAAGAAAGAAGCCCAGTAGGACCCTCGAAGCAGGTGTATCTCACATCGTCATGTGTTGGCGCGATGACAGCATAGTGACCAGCAATCGTGCAGGCTTCAGTACCGAGCCAGTTAGCCGCAGCCAGAGTCTTGCCGAATCCTCGACCGCTTCTTATGCCCCAGATAGTTTTCTCGCCTATGAGGAACTCAGACGGTGGCAGCTGTTTCTTTCGCGCCATCGCCTTCCAGCAGATCTGCCATCGAAGAAATTGTAATTCTTCTTGCGTGAACGAAGCGAGAACTTCCTCCCAGTCTTCATTGGCTGCATTAAGATGAGCCGCTATCTCTGGTGACAGAGAATCTATCGTCGTGTCGTAATTGAACTCAGCTGGCGCATGCACCAGTCCGAAGTTCACAGAGATAACGGCCATCGCTTACGGATTGAGCGCGTGAACGATTGCTTTGAACACGTGGTCTTTCACCTTCTGCTCTGCTGGCAATTCATTGTAAGGCACCAGACAGGGATGTGTCTTCAACTCTTCATTCCTCGTTGGCCCATGATGCCAGCCATCGTCAAGCTTGAACTTCATCCAGTTGTTGTGTGAGGCAGCAGAATCAGCCTGAGGATTAAAGACGTGAAAGCGTACTCCATCCTCGCATGACTTGCGTTGCTCCTCGCTCGCTTCATCCCAGGATACCTGCACATTGTCATCGTAGGCATTGCAGATTGCGCGGTTCGCTTCATGACAGACTCGTGCGATGTCTTCTGTCACTTGCGTGATTGGCACTCTACCCTGTGACATGCTTCACTCCCCACATGACCGCCTCTTCGATCTTCGTCTTGGCCAGACTTAACTCACGACTGGATCCAAGTACGTGAAGATTCTTGTAGAACTGCAGGCCCAGATCTTTGATGGCGTGCATCTGCAGCTTCTCTTCATCGCTCAACACGCGATAGCGATGACGCATCGTGTTGCTGTCATTGTTGACTGTTCGTTCATCACTCGCGCTGTCCACTGTCTCAGGTGTATTCATTTCATTCTTCCTTATCGTTGTTGTCTGCGTGCTTGCTTAACGAGTTTATTCTTCTTGCGGTTCTTGGCACGCTTCTTTTTGAACCACTTCTCTTCTAGGCCAGCATCAACTGTGCGATGCTTGCTTTGACCGTGTCGTACTTTAGCCACCTTCTATCTCCCGAAGATTGCACATCCACCTCCTCGAGGCGGTTGAACTACTGCACTACAAAGTTGATTGGAGCCGAGGGTACTCCCGGCTCTACAGTAAAATTTGCTGAGTTACTCGGTTGAGACCTGACTCCTTCTGTGGTGACGGTGTGTGCTACACAGACGTGAGTGCCAGTGGCAAAGGTGCCAGGCGCCGCTTGATAGGTGTCGGTATTCTGCGGCACGTTAGGAAAGTTCACGAGCAATGCACCGTCACAGACGATGTCATAGCTGGCTATCTTTGATTGAGGCAAGGCAGTACCATCTTCATACTGCGTTGGTGGCGTGAAGGTGAATGTCTTCTCACCAATAGCAAACACGAGAGGTGACACAAACAGTAGAGCCAGTAAGAGGCGAGCGTATTTCATGGCGTTCTCCAAGTTAGAAAAGTGGATCAGCCAGGTGGCTCCAGGATAACATCAAGGCTTGGAGTACACGTACACCAATGGCTTAGCGCAAAGACCTCAACGCCTCCATACCTTCCAGGCTGATCCATGAACAATTCTAAGTCGGAGTGCTCGGCTTGTCAGATGCACCAGCTCTATCCTCACCTATCTGGGTAAGGGCTAGTTCTAGTTCTGCAATGCACTCTTGCACCTTGCCTTCTTTGAGCCGGCCAAGCAATCCACCTAGCCAGACTTGCATCATCATCTGTTCTGTTGGATCCATAACCGTCTCGTTGTTGTTGTTAGAAAGCAGGAACAGCCAGAGAACCGGGAGTGCTCGTGGAAGAGCGCAGGAAACTCTAACTGTCCCCACAGTGCGAGACATTACTCTCGCGGTTGCATGTCGTCTTCCTCCGCAAGGGTGAGTCACAGAAGTCGCAAGAGCGACCGCAAGTCGATTATAACGGCTTGCGAAACACAAGTGGAAACAGTTTAATCACGTCAGAATAAGGAATGGGATGTTTGCCATACTCGTAGTCGAGCAATGCATTCTGATCAGCGCAGCCTCCCCAATGGAAGTCATACCTCTGGCAGACAGGGCAGTAGTTAGACACCATCAGGTTTTGGTTGAATCAAGCCCAGAATAGAAGAGATCAGCTCGAACTTGGTCTCAGCCTTCATGCCGATAGGCGGTGCACCTTCCTTACCACCAAGCCCCAGGTTGGAGCTAGCGCGGTTCCACTGCTTGGGTGCGCGGTTCTGCAGCCAGAACTTAATGGCATTGGTCTCAGGTTCAATCTGCTCGGACAATGTAATGGTATGCACTGATGCATCGTCACCACGGCCAACTACCTTTGCAATGTCGTACTGCCGCGTGTAGCCAACGGCTTTCTTGTGCAGAGCTTCGATCACTTGTAGATCTGCAATGGTGCGACCTTCTTCAATGGCCTTGTCAAAGTCGGAGTACATGTGACGCCAACCTTTGATGATGTCAGGATGCAGACCGAATGAGAACGCAAGCTCGTCATCAGTAACTCCCTGCATTGCAATGGCTCGAACAACATCAGGAAAGTTTGGCAAGAATGTGGCAGGCTCAGTGCGACGTCTGACCTTCTTGGTGACTCTCTTCTTCTTGAGGATTCTCTTTGCCATGACGCCAATTATATACGCCTTCTACACCTTCGCTGCAGAACTGCTGTAAGTCGTTGATTTGTATACACTTGGAACTGACTTGGAGCACACAATTACAAGAGTTGACTACTCTAACGTACTGATTCTAATAACTAATCGAACTGACTTGTACACTTGGAATACTTGGTATAGAGATGCTTTAATACTATTAAGAGGCTTATTTCATTCGCACATACCTTCTTACTCGGGCAATCGCTTCCAAGTTTACAAGTGTGACAACTTTTCCTTACATATCCGATAGTTCGAGCAGGCACCTCTTGTTTTGTGTGATGCCAAGTCCTTCCAAGTCACATTTCGGAGAGAAAAGTTCCCGTTATATTTCAACGAGTTAGAGTATAGTCCCACTTGGCGAGCAATGTTATCAGTAACTTACAGATAGTATTGTCGAAATACCGCAGGAGTACGGCCTATGAACGATGAAGAAGCACACGTAGTCTCGACACACATTCGCTTTGATCGAGCCGCGAAACAACGCGAGGAGAATAAGGAATTTGCGCGTGCAACCAATGAGAAGATCATGAGAGATAAGAGATTGATAGCAGCAGTGCTGAAGGATTTGAAGACCAATACCAATAAGAAAGACATCGCCAGAAAACATGGAATACCCCATTTCTCGGTGATTCACATTTGGAGAAGCACATGTGCAAAATGAAGGGCTGTGACGAGGAGTCACACTTCTTGTACCTAGACGTATGTAAGGCTTGTTATTCCGGCCTTAGCTATTGGAAGGGCAGAAGCCAGGCCGACAAGCGCAGGCGACTAACCCAACTCAAGCGCCTTAATGGCAGGATGGAACACATGATCGACCATCCACGCAATGTACCTAAGAAGAGGAAACGATAATGTTTGACATCCAAATAAAAGAGGTAAGCTTCAAGCAGCTGAATGACATCCTCAGCGCGTTACCCAAGCAGACGTGGATCTGTGTCACACCCCGTGATACTGGTGGAACGTCCTGGAAGCAACAGGGAAAGCAAGTCGCTAATGGCAGTGGTAATCTCAGCCTCACCGGCAAGAGCGCACAACAGGGCAGCATGAGAGAAGCGGTCCTCACTACCTTCGAGAAACTGGAGAAGAAGCATGGTATCGGTAATGTCTCTCGTGTCCAACTCAGGGAAGACTGCACCAAGAAAGATCTCGACTCTCAGATCATCTATCAGTTGATCAGGGATGGCTATCTGGAGGAACGCAAATGAGAGTACTCATTACCGGGTCACGGAATTGGACCGGCCAGCGACAGACCAGGGAGATGCTCGCGAGGTTGATGCAACTACCAGTCAGTACGTTCATTGCGCATGGCGGCTGTAAAGGCGCGGACATGATGGCTGACCAGATCGCCAGGCTCCTCGAATATACCATCAAAGCCTATCCCGTTTCTCACGAAGAGTGGAGAGCCCAGGGAAAGCGAGCAGGTATCGACCGCAACGAGTTTATGCTGAACGACTTTAAGCCTGATCGCATCTTGGCGTTTCACGAAGACTTAAAGAACAGCGTGGGAACTGCTGACATGATCAAGCGGGCTACCAAGCGGAAGATCGAATGGGAGTTGATCAAATGACCCGGTTCAGGATCACCATTGACAGCGTGGATCCTCCAGAGGGTTACAATGAATACACCGTTGAGTACAAAGACTTCGAAGACAGCTACATCGAAGAGACGGACACGACAATCACAGCCAGGGAGTGGGCAGAAGATTATGCCTACAACAAAGCCGACAAGGCACAATTCAAAGTGGAGGAGATATGAGCAGATCCTACGAATACGCCACAGTCATACAGCGAAAGATCGAAGGACATCTCAAGTCCCTCGGCTTTAATGTGAAGCAGCCAAAGACTCAAATGTCGATTGAGCACAAGATCCAAGTTCTCAATTACATCCGGACTATCGAGACCTCTTTGGATGTGGTGCATCATGCGGTAGCGGACACTACAATAGAAAAACCTAAAGGAGAATAACAATGGAGATCTTTCAATGGATAATCATAGTCATACTAATAGCTCTCGTCTTCGGCCAGATGAACCAGACCAGGGAACGTCTTCTAGATCTAGAGGACCTATTCGAGAGGAGGGACGAACTGTGACCGGCATCATTCACTACATCCCAGCCACCGGACCTATCATCACCGAGAAGGCGACTGTCGCACCATCCCTCGAAGACATGCAGAAATATGTGGATGGCTTTGTCGAAGTGGTGCACATCCTTTTCAAGGACAAGAAGATGCAGATGATCGTCAACGAAGAGGGGTTGATCCGTCAGCTACCTTTTAATTGGCGAGCTACGATTGCCTATGGAGCGGCTAGTATCACGCAGCGTGGAGAGTTTCCCCGTTCGCCTATCCTGGGCAATGCTGTTATATTCGAAGATCTTTATTGGGAGTAGCACATGAAGCAGAGAATGGTCGCTGCGTACAATCTGCAGCAGACAGGAGTGATCGCACCAGGTGAGCCCATCAAAGTCAGCGTACAGATACCGGAGAACGCTACTCCATTGTGTATGCGGATCAGCCCAGCAGGAGA
>Ga0307380_10001201_pt1 | contig 38861 bp, 36 predicted proteins | sample UN3MG_FD_202239 | JGI IMG/M metagenome (GOLD analysis project Ga0307380, IMG submission 202239) | Soil microbial communities from Risofladan, Vaasa, Finland - UN-3 | ecosystem: Environmental > Terrestrial > Soil > Coastal area > Acid sulfate soil | place: Finland: Risofladan, Vaasa | collected...
GCCAGAACCGTCGATGATCTCTGGGACGCAATCGCCAAAACCCTCGATGCCTTCACGCCAACCGAATGCCAGAACTACTTCGCAGCCGCTGGATACGATCCGGATTAAGTCGAATCCGCTCTAGCGGACAGGTTGTCCACTTCATTGTATCCAATTTGATCCAAATTGTGATGAAATCGTTCCGGGAGTTGTATACGATAGCGTCAAATATGGGCCGCAATCGGTCCAACGGGAGGTTCGTTCGCGATGACCGATCAGTCGCCATCAAACGCAATTACGCGTTCCAATCTGAGGCCCCGCAAGGCGTCGGGCGATGCCGCCGTCTATGCCCAGCTCTACGACGCGATCCTTGAGCAGCGTCTCGCGCCAGGCACCAAACTGCCGGAGGACGGGCTCGGTGAGATCTTCGGGGTCAGCCGCACGGTGGTACGCAAGGCCCTCTTCCGCCTTGCCCATGAAGAGCTGATCCGGTTTCGCCCCAACCGCGGCGCCATCGTCGCCAGCCCCACCGTCGAGGAGGCCGCCCAGGTTTTCGAGGCGCGCCGTGTCGTCGAAGGCGCCATTGTGCGCAAGGTCTTCGCCAGGGTGACGGCCGAGAGCCTGCGTGGGCTCAAGAATATCGTCAGCGAGGAGCGCGCAGCGCATGAGCGCGGCGACCGCGCCGGCTGGATCCGCCTGTCGGGCGAATTCCATCTGCGTCTGGCCGACATCGCAGGCAACCGCGTGCTGGCGGACTATCTGAAGGCACTGGTCTCGCGCACGTCCCTGATTATTTCGCTTTATGAGCGGCCGGGCAACTCCGCCTGCGCCTTCGACGAGCATGCAAGCTTCCTGATCGCCGTCGAGGCCAACGACCTCAAGCGCGCACTCGTCTTGATGGAGCGCCACCTGGAAGCCTGCGAAGCCAAGCTGAACACCGAGGAACAGACGCTCAGCCGCGACCTGGCCGCGATCTTCGGCGAGAACGCCGAGGCCCGGAACGGGCAGGACGCCAGCGGCGCGGCGGGACGCTAGGCCCTATGGAGATCGTCGGTGATTGGCTGAACCTGGCGATCCGCTGGGCGCATATCATCACGGGCATCGCCTGGATCGGCTCGTCCTTCTACTTCATGTGGCTGGACAGCCATCTGGAAAAGCCCGATGCGCCGCGCGAGGGTATCGAGGGCGAGCTGTGGATGGTCCATTCCGGCGGCTTCTACCAGGTGGAAAAGATGGATGTGGCGCCCAGGGTGATGCCGCGCACGCTTCACTGGTTCATCTGGGAGGCGACCTTCACCTGGATCACCGGTGCGCTGTTGATGGTCGTGGTCTATTACCTCGGCGCCCGCGTCTTCATGGTCGACCTGTCGGTCGCCGAGATTTCTCCCCTGGCCTCCGTCGGCATCGGCGTGGGCACTATCGCGGTCACCTGGTTTGCTTACGATGCGCTTTGGGCCTCGCCGCTGGCGGAGAAGGAGCCGGGGCTCTGCAACATCCTCTCGCTGCTCGCGCTCGTCGCGATTGCTTACATGTTCACGCGCTATTTGAGCGGGCGCGCAGCCTTCATTCATACCGGCGCGGTTATGGGCACGATCATGGCGGCCAATGTCTGGCGCCGCATCATTCCGGGGCAACGCGCCCTGGTGGCCGCAACCCGCGCCGGCACAACCCCGGATCCCGCCTACGGGCTCAAGGCCAAGCAGCGCTCGGTGCACAACAACTACCTGACGCTGCCGGTGCTGTTCACGATGATCAGCGCGCATTATCCGATGACCTACGGCCATGCCTGGAACTGGGTCGTTCTTCTGGTGCTCTTCGTGATCGGCGCCGCGATCCGGCACTACTTCAACATGCGCAATGTCGGCCGCGAGCGCGCCGGCCTGCCCTTCGTCGCCGCCGGCGTTGGCGCCTTTCTGGCGCTCGCCTTCGTGGTTTCGGTGCTGCCGCGTCTGTCAAACCAGACGACCGGCCCCACGGTGGCTTTCGCCGCCGTCGACAAGATCGTCGCCAAGCACTGCATCATGTGTCATGCCGCCAATCCCAAACATGAGAGCTTCGACAAGCCGCCCAAGAACGTGGTGCTCGCGACCCCGACGCAGATCCGCAAATGGGTCGAGGCGATCCGCAAACAAACCGTCGACACCCGGACCATGCCGCTGGGCAACGAGACCAAGATGACGGCCGATGAGCGCGCCACCCTGGGCCGCTGGATCGCGCAGGGCGCCCAAGTCGAGTGAATGGTCGAGTGAATTCCCAATGACGAGGCCGGAAACGACGCCAAACAGGCGCTATCCACGCGACATGATCGGCTATGGCGCAAAGCCACCGCAGGCCAATTGGCCGGGCGGCGCGCGCCTGGCCGTGCAGATCGTGCTCAACTATGAGGAGGGCGGCGAGAACTCCATTCTGCACGGTGATCCGGCCTCCGAAGCTTTCCTCTCCGAAATCGTTGGCGCCCAGCCACTATACGGCGTGCGCCATATGAACATGGAATCGATCTACGAGTATGGCAGCCGAGCCGGCTTTTGGCGGCTGATGCGGCTGTTCGAGGCCCGCAAGATCCCGGTCACCGTGTTCGCCGTGGGTATGGCGCTGGCCCGAAACAAAGAGGCCGCCGCGGCGATGGTTGCAGGCGGCCACGAGGTTGCGAGCCACGGCTGGCGCTGGATCGACTACCAATACGTGCCCGAGGCGACCGAGCGCGAGCATATGCGACTGGCCGTCGAAGCGATCGTGAAAGCAACCGGCACCCATCCCGTCGGCTGGTATACCGGGCGCAGCGGCCCCAACTCGCTGCGCCTCGTCGCCGAGGACGGGGGCTTCCTCTACTGCGCCGACAGCTACGCCGATGACCTGCCTTATTGGGTCAAGGCGGGCGGCAAGAAGCCGGTTCTCATGGTTCCTTACACGCTGGACGCCAACGATATGCGCTTCGCCACTGCCCAGGGCTTCAATTCGGGCGATCAGTTCTTCACCTATCTGCGCGACAGCTTCGACGTGCTCTATGCCGAGGGCGAAGTGGCGCCGAAGATGATGTCGGTCGGACTGCATTGCCGCCTCGCCGGGCGCCCCGGCCGCATCGCCGGGCTGGCCCGTTTTCTCGATCACGTCGCGGCGCATGACAAAGTCTGGATTTGCCGCCGCGATGCCGTCGCCAAGCACTGGCGCAAACATCATCCGTGCAAAATACCGGCATGAGCGAAACCACCACGCTCGATACGCTCAACGCGGCGGCGCAGACGGATTTCGTGGCCGCGCTCGCGGATATCTTCGAGCACTCGCCCTGGGTGGCCGAAGCGGCCGTCGGCGCCCGGCCCTTCGTCTCGACCGAAGGCCTGCTTGCCGCCATGGTCGCCGTCGTGCTCGCCGCGCCGCAGCCAAAAAAGCTCGCGCTCATCCGCGCCCACCCCGATCTTGCCGACCGCCTCGCAACCGCTGGCGATCTGACGGAGGCCTCGACTGCCGAGCAGGCCGATGCCGGGCTCGATCAATGCTCGCCGGACGAGTTGAAGCGCTTTGAAAGCCTCAACGACGCATACAAGGCAAAATTCGGCTTTCCCTTCGTCAAGGCTGTGAAGGGGCGCAGCCGCGCCGAAATCCTCGTCGCCTTCGCCCGCCGCCTTGAAAACGACGAGGCAGCGGAATTCGATGAAGCCCTGGCGCAAATCGCCGAGATCGCAAGGCTGCGCTTGACCTCGCTCATCGATGCCTGACATGGATCGACATACGACGGGCTCCTTATGAAAGAACGGGTATGAGCGAGCAATTGCATGAGGGCGATGATTTCGCTCGCAAATGGGTAAACCTCGCCCAGCCGCGGCTGGGTGCGAAAACGATCTACGCCACTGACGATTTCTTCGCTCCCAAGGAACGGCTTATCCAGCCCGAACCGGCTGTCTTCATCGCCGACAAGTATGACGATCACGGCAAATGGATGGATGGCTGGGAGAGCCGCCGTAAGCGCGTGCCGGGTCACGATTACTGTGTCGTCCGCCTCGGGCTGCCGGGCATCATCAAGGGCGTCGACATCGACACCAGTCATTTCACCGGCAATTATCCGCCTGAAGCTGCGATCGAAGCCTGCGCCGGCGATGATGATCCGAACGAGGAGACTGCCTGGACGCAGATTGTGCCGCGAACAAAACTGCTGCCCAACTCGCATCATTTGATTTCGGTCGACAGCGATAAGGCCTGGACCCATGTCCGCCTGCACATCTATCCCGATGGGGGGGTCGCGCGTCTGCGTGTTTACGGCCAGGTACAGGTCGACTGGGCGACCCGCGATCCAGCCGAACTCTTTGATCTGATTGCACTTCGCAATGGCGGCCGCGCGGTTTCGTGCAATGACCGGCACTACGGCGAGCCCGAGAACCTGCTGGCGCCCGGCCGCAGCTCCTATATGGGCGACGGCTGGGAGACCCGCCGTCGCCGCGAGCCCGGCAATGATTGGGCGATCATGGCCCTTGGTCATCGCGGCCAGGTCCGCCGGGTCGAGATCGACACCGCGCATTTCAAGGGCAATTATCCCGAGGCCGCCTCAATCGATGGCATCGATTATGAGGGGGACGAAGCCGCGCTGGCCGACGCCACGGGCTGGCGCGAACTCCTGCCGCGCCAGACGCTGCAGATGGACCGCGAGCATGTTTTCGACGAGATCACGGACGGCGGCCCCATCACGCATATTCGCCTCAACATCTTCCCCGATGGCGGGGTCAGCCGCCTGCGCCTTTGGGGAACGATCACGCCCATGGGCAAGATATGAGCGCGCGTACCATCAAGTCCGAGCCCCTGACGGTGGAAGCCTTCGCGCCGTTTGGCGACGTCATCGCGGCCGGCGGCGGCGAGCGCATGATGATCAACGACGGCACCTCGGAGCGCTTCAACGATATCGCCAGGATCGATGTGGGCGCAGAGGGCGGCCGGCCCAATCTCAGCTTCGTCCACGCCCAACCGCGCGCGCTGCCGCTCACCGTGCGCATGGTCGAGCGTCATCCGCTCGGCAGCCAGGCTTTCATGCCGCTGGGACCGACGCCGTTTCTGGTCTTGGTGGCCCCGGCGGGCGATCAGGTAACGGCCGCTGATCTGCGCGCCTTCAGGACAGCGCCCGGCCAAGGCATCAACTACCGTCGCGGCGTCTGGCACCACCCGTTGATTGCACTTGAGCGCGTGAGTGAGTTCATCGTCATCGACCGCGGCGGCGAGGGCGAGAATTGCGACGAGATCGTTTTCGGCGACGATGAAATTGTCCTGGTCGGCTAACGCGCATTTTCATCCCGGATCAGGTGTGGGATGGCACTGAATGTAGACGCATCAAACCGACCGCGTGATCCCGCCGTCAATGCGCAAATTCTGCCCGGTGATATAGCCCGCCTTGTCGGAAGCGAGGAAGGCAATCAGCTCGGCGACCTCGGCCATTCGGCCATAGCGTCCCATCGGAATGCTGGCCCGGCGCGCTTCATTCTCCGGCAGGCTGTCGATAAAGCCCGGCAGCACATTGTTCATGCGAACATTGTCGGCGGCATAGCGGTCGGCAAATAGCTTGGCATAGGCCGCAAGCCCGGCCCGGAATACGCCCGACGTCGGAAAGCCCGCATCCGGTTCGAATGTGGCATACGTGGAAATATTGACGAACGAGCCGCCCTTCTGGTCGACCATGATCGGCGCCACCAACCGCGCGATGCGCACCACGTTCAGCAGATAAAAATCCATGCCGAGGTGCCAGTCCTCGTCGCTAATCTCCAGAACATCGCCCTTCGGTCCATGCCCGGCGCTGCTGACCACGGCGTCGATACGGCCCCAGCGCTTCATGGCGCCGTCGACCAGTGCCTTTAGATCGTCGTTTGACTGGTTGCTGCCGGTGACGCCGAGCCCGCCAAGCTCCTTGGCCAGTGCTTCGCCTTTGCCCGATGACGACAGGATGGCCACGGCCCAGTCGTCCGCCGCCAGTTTGCGTGCGGCTTCCGCGCCCATCCCGCTTCCGCCGGCAACAACCACCGCAACGGCTTGCTCCGCCATGATGGCCCCTAATCCCAGACCGGCTTGCGTTTTTCGATGAAGGCGTTGACGCCTTCCCTGGCCGTATCGCTGTCCATGTCCTCGGCCATCCAGCCGGCGGTGAAGTCGAGCGCCTCGGATAGCGGCATCTGGAGCTGCTGGTAGAAGACCTCCTTGCCGCGGGCCACGGCGGTGGCCGGCTTGGCCCTGATCGCCGCGGTTACTTCGGCCACCGCTGTGTCCAACTCCTCGGGTTCGACCACCTTGTTGACGAGGCCGATCTCCTGAGCCTGCGCCGCGTCGATGAAGGCGCCGGTAAACAGCATGTTAAAGGCCTGTTTGCGCGGCACATTGCGGCTGATCGTGACCGACGGCATTGCGCAGAAGAGGCCGTTGGTGATGCCGTTGGCCGAGAAGGTCGCCGCACTGGAGGCGATTGCCATGTCGCAGGCGGCGACGATCTGGCAGCCGCCGGCCGTGGTCAGTCCCTGGACGCGCGCGACAATTGGCTGGGGCATCGAGATCATCGTCTTGGTGAGCGCGGCCGAGCGCCGGAACGCCTCCTCGTAGAAGGCGTGGTCGTTCGCCTCGATCATCTCCTTCAGGTCATGCCCGGGACAGAATGCCTTGTCTCCGGCCGCCGCCAGCACGATCACGCGGCAGGCCGGGTCTTGGGCCAGTTCCTTCAGCGTCGCGTGCAACCGCTCGACCAGATCCTCGGACATCGCGTTGTACTTGTCAGGCCGGTTGAGCGTCAGCCTGGTCACGCCGTCCGCGTCCTCGCGCAGCAACACGTCCTCATTGCTCAGATCGTCGGTCCTGGCATCCATCTCGCTTACTCCGCTGCCTGCTTGGCGCTCTACTCGGTCGCCTGCTTCGCGCCCTACTCCGCTGCCTGCTTCGCCCGGCTCGCCCGCTCGGCCTCGGTCGCGGGCACATCGACCTCGTATGATTTAGGGTCGATTGCCACGCCGTAAAGCGCGCGCACCTGATCGACCGTATAGTAACCGCGCCGCACATCGGACGCGACCCGCTCGGGCGCGCGGGCATAAGGATCGCCGAAGCCGCCGCCGCCAGGCGTGCAGACGGTCACCGTGTCGCCCTCGGTTATCAGGATATCCTGGTCCTTGGAAAGGTGCGGCGGCCGATACGCCTTGCCGCCCTGCTCGACCAGCACCGTGTTGACCCCGCCGTCCTGGCCACCGAGCGCGCCTTGCGGCCCGGTGCGGCCGTGATCCATCACGAAAGAGGCGCGTGCCGTGCCCCGGCGCAGGCGTACCTTGTATTTGACGCCGAAGCCGCCGCGATGCTCGCCCGCCCCGCCCGAGCCTTCGTGCAGCGCATATTCCTCGATCAGCACAGGGTAGCGCTGCTCGACGATCTCGATCGGCGTGGTCTTGGAAATACCGATAGTCGAGCAGCCGTTGGAAATGCCATCGCCATCCTTCGAGCCGCCATAGCCGCCGCCGGAAATGAGATAGAGCACGTATGAGCGGTCGGTCTTGGGATCGTGCCCGCCGATGGCGAAATTGCCGCTGGTACCGGCCGGCGCGGCGAAGAGAAGATCGGGGATCGCCGGCGTGAGCGCGTTGAAGACGGCTTCGGCGATGCGCTGGCTTACCTCCGCCGCACAGCCCGATACCGGCCGGGGATATTCGGCATAGAGGAAGGTCCCTTTGGGTTCGATGATGTCGAGCGGGGCGAAGGTGCCGGCATTGATCGGCACCTCCGGGAAGATGTGTTTGATCGCCAGATAGACCGACGACATGGTGGTCGCGATGACGCTGTTCATCGGGCCCATGCAGGGCGGCGACGACCCGGTCATATCGAAGGTGAGCCCATCGCCCTGCTTGGTGATCTTCATCGCGATCTTGAGCGGCTCGTCGACCACGCCATCGGAGTCCACAAACGCCTGGCCCTCATAGATCCCGTCAGGGATCTGACTTATCTTGGCGCGCATCTGCTGTTCGGCGCGGGCGCGCAGCTCGATGATCGCCTCCTCCACCGTGTCGCGGCCATAGCGGTCGAGCAGCACGGTAAGCCGCCGCTCGCCCACGGTGAGCGCGGCGGCCTGGCCTTTGATGTCGCCGATGCGCTGGTCGGCGATGCGGATGTTGGAGAGGATGATCGATAGGATCTCCTCGTCCATCACACCTTCCTTGAAGAGCTTGACCGGCGGCAGACGCAGGCCCTCCTGCTCAACCTCGGTCGCGTTGGCCGAGAAGCCGCCGGGCACCGCCCCGCCGGTGTCCGGCCAGTGCCCGGTATTGGCCAGCCAGGAGAAGATTTCGCCCTCATAGAAGAACGGCTTGACGAAGCGCACATCCATCAGATGCGTGCCGCCAAGGTAAGGATCGTTGACGATATACAAATCGCCCGGCCGCACATCTTTGGCGCGCTTGATCACCTCGCGAGTGCCGAACTGCATGGTGCCGACGAAGACCGGCAGACCAAGATCGCCCTGGGCGATCAGCGCGCCGTCGTCGCGGTGATAGATGCCGTCGGAGCGGTCGAGCGCCTCGGAGATCACCGGGCTGAAGGCCGAGCGAACGAAGGCGAGATCCATCTCGTTGCAGACCTGGATCAGGCCGTTTTGGATCACCGCCAAGGTGACCGGATCGAGGGGTTTCGCACGTGAGCTTGATGTATCAAGTCCGCTACTGCACATTTCGATACTTTCGTTGGAGTATTTCATGGAGGCGACGAACATTTCTATTCCACGGCGATGTTTTCCTCTCCTGACCAAGCCAAGCAACCGCTGTTTTTAGGTAATCCAACGCTTGTTTGTCAGCGTAAGCATCCCAGTACTGAATTGATTGGTTAGAAAATGTGAGAGCGTGATAAGTCCTGCGCCGATCCTTGTTGTAACAATCTTTCAGTATTTCCATGCTTTGTTGCAAAGTATTCTTTACGTTAGCATCGGTAAAATCTTGCACTATATTTGCGTTGAACAAGATAATTGCATGCGAGTTTCTAATGCTGAACACTCTCGGGGCGACGGTAATTGCCTTGTCAATCCATTGAAATGCTTCTTTAAATTGTCGCTTCCGAGAAATATAAAGCGCACCTTGCTGCAACAAAAAGGGCGAGTAATCCCTATTGTACAACTCGTCATAAAAATCTCTTCCATCCTGCCATTGTGGGAACGCCCGCCTAAACAAATCTGCGTCGAAGGCCCTTCGACGAAATACGTCAAATCTAGATATTCGAAATGGCGACACGTTATTATGAAACCGCAGTAGCATTTCCCTCAGCGAGTGGGAATTTGCTTGGTAAACTATTGCTTCCGCTAGAATATTTGATCGCGAACGGAAGTGGTCCTGAGGAGTATCAGCGAGAGTCCCTTTGTAGTCAGTTATCATTCCTGCCAATTGCTTCAACAAACGATATATGGTTTCGAAATGCAGATCCTCTCCCAAAAATGCGGAAATCATGTCATACGAAACGGGAGTTCTGCAGTGATGAACGTAGTTGCACATCAAAAAAAAACATCATGCAACCGGATATCGCTTTCTCTTAATCCCTCTAACACTTCAATGAATCTTTCAGATAACTTTGTCTTTCGTATATTTAATTCAATAATCTCAAAAATAGAAAGAAATTGGCCACCTTCTTCTTCCGTCAAAGCGAACTTTTCACTTCGGAAATCGTTAGGTATATTGTCATATATCCTTTGAATATCTATCTTCCTTAATTCTGTAACGTCAATAATGGAAATCTTACGTAAATCCATGAGATGGGTAACCGTATCAAATATGTAGCTTCGATCTGCTGCTAGAATTTGTATATTTGGACACTTCAATAGAATCAAAATCCCGGTCACACTATCCGTAAAATCATCAACAAAGATAAGTGATTTTCTACCCTTGATGGCATTGACAATGTGATTTGCTTTTTCTTCCGTACAATAATCAACGAAAAACTTTTGGCCATCAAAAGCAACTTCAGCAGCCAATTGCATCATTAGTGTAGTTTTTCCACAGGCCGGAATCCCAAGGATCACTACATTCTCTTTGTTGTTTATCTTGTTTTGCGCATTATTAAAGTGAGCCGTATGGGACAATTGGCCGGATAATATGTCATACCAAGTTGGACCTGCTCCCTCGTAAAAGTCTCGCAACGGCCGAACTGAAACGTCACCAATCTGCGGAATACTGTATCCCGGAACAAAATTTGATTGCCGCTTTTGCCGTAGCTCATCGTCAAGCTCTAATTGCGAGAAATAGGAAAGAAGCTCTTCGGTATCTCCCCGAATAATTTGAAAATCAATCGCAGAGAAGTATTCTTCAGTGCCGGCGTCCGCATCGTTGACAAGAATCCATTTTGACTTGTGCCCTCTACCCGATTCTTGACGCGACGATAGACTTTCCCAAACACCTGCATCATTCAATCCATATCCACAGAATACTGTCGGATAGTCTTCTAAGCCTTTAGAAAGGTATTTCCACTTATCTGGATCTTCAGCAAATGCCGAGGCCATATCCGCATCACTAAAATAGAATTGCGGTTCATTTTCAACTACACTGCCGTGTAGTGGCACGTAATTAATTGCACTTCGATCAAGATGCTCAGAGCCATGCATAGAAACCACGTTTATGTAGTTAAATGTGCTGTTCTTATAAATATTTAAAATAAGATCATCTATATTTGTTGTAAAGATATTTTTTACATTAATATTTTCAATATTACCGTAATTATTATCGTAAGCTTTTACTGTAAATCGTTGCTTTAAATATTTCAGATACGGTAGTTTATTTGTCCGTTCCAAATATGCGCACACCTGCGATAATCTCAGTTTGGACATTTCCTCAAGTCTAAACTCCCTAATAAGTTCGTCCTTCAATTGATCGCCGACAGGCAGATGTCTGTCATTTGCATCCGATGACAAGAGCGAGAATCCTGCTCCAAGAAATAGGTTCAATCCGCTCTGAGCTGACAACCGAAATGTAGCTTCATTCTCGATTTGCATGAGCGACTCGCTTCTTTTGATTAGTCTGATGCTGACTAAAGCTTATGAATGTTCAACACATCACAATCAAAAATACAAGGTGATGCAAGCTTTTCAATCTCTCGTTGTTATGATCAAATTCCCCAGCGCGTCCGCCTCCACCTCATCTCCCGGCTCGACCACGATCGTGGTGTCGAGCTGCTCGACGATGGCGGGGCCGGTGAGCGTGGCGCCCGGCGGCAGCTGATCGCGCTGGAAGATCGGTGTCTGCGCCCAGCCGCTCTCGAACCAGACCCGGCGGTGCGCCGCGGGCGCCCGGTCGCCGCCATAGGCATGCGCCAGCGCCTCCAGTGGTACGCCGCGGCGCTTGCCGATCACGGCGGTGTGGAGATTGACCAGCACCGCACGAATTTCGTTCAACTCGACCTCGAAACGCCGCCAATAGGATTCCTCGAAGGCTGTCTGGAATTCCTCGCGCGGCGCCCCGGTGCCCGAGACCGGAATGGTCAGGATATGGCTTTGGCCGAGGAACTGCATGTCGGCCGAATGCAGCACGGTGATATCGGCAACCTCGACGCCCTCGCGCGCGATGGTCGCCCTGCCCTCCTCGATCTGGGCCTCATAGATCGCCTTCACCTGGTCCATGTCGAGATCGGCGACCGTCGCGTTGACCGTATTCACGTAGTCGTGGCGCACATCGGCGACGAGGCAGCCGAGCGCATTGGTGATGCCAGGCCGCGCCGGCACCAGAACCTTGGGCACCGCAAGCTCGCGCGCCAGCGCCGAGGCGTGGAGCGGTCCCGCCCCGCCAAAGGCAAAGAGCGCGAAATCGCGTGGATCGTGGCCGCGCGAGAGCGAAACCAGGCGCAGCGCGCCGGCCATGCGGTCATTGGCGATGCGCAGGATCGCCGCCGCCACACCCTCCGCATCGAGGCCCAGGTGCCGGCCGATTTCGCGCTCGAAGACCGCCCGAATATCGTCGAGCGAGATCGGCTTGTCGACCGCGAGCAACGCTTTTGGATTGAGCCGCCCCAGCACCAGATTCGCATCGGTGATGGTTGGGCGTTGGCCGCCGCGCGCATAGCAAATCGGGCCCGGATCGGCGCCGGCGCTTTCCGGCCCCACCTGCAGCATGCCTGCACCGTTGATGACGGCAACCGAGCCGCCGCCCGCGCCGATCGTGTGCACGTCGACCATCGGCACATGGATGGGCATGGCGTATTCGAGCTCGAGCTCGGAGGACACCTGCGGCACGCCGTCGCGGATCAACCCGACATCGCAGCTCGTCCCGCCCATATCGTAGGTGATGACGTCGGGTATGCCAGCGGCCGTAGCGGTATAGGCGGCGGCCATGACACCCGAGGCCGGGCCCGACATCACCGTCTTGACCGCCGCTTCAGAGACGATGGTTGACGAAACTGTCCCACCATTGCCCTGCATGACCAGCAGGTCATGACCGTAGCCGCGTTCGGCCAGGCCCTCGCGCAGGCGGGAAATGTAGCGGTCGAGCACTGGCTGGATGCAGGCATTGACGCTTGCCGTCACGCCGCGCTCGTATTCGCGGTACTCCGACAGGATGGCATGGCCCATGGTGATGTAGGCATTGGGCCAGACCTCGGCGGCGATTTCCGCGGCGCGCTGCTCATGGGCGGGATTGAGATAGCCGTGGAGGAAATGGATCACCAGCGACTCGCAACCCGCCTCGACTAGAGCCTTGGCGGCGGCGCGCACGTCATCCTCGTTAAGCGGCACCAGCACGTCGCCCTCGGCGCTGACGCGCTCGCTCACCTCGTAGCGACGCTCGCGCGGGATCAGCGGCTCGAACCAGCCCTTGAGGCCGTAGGGCTGGGGCCGGGTACGGCGACCAAGCTCGATAACGTCGCGAAACCCCTTGGTCGTGATCATCCCGGCAACGCTGATCTTGCGTTCCAACATGGCGTTCGTCGTTGCCGTGGTGCCGTGGATGATTGTCCGCACCTGATCGAGCGGCACTTGCGTTTCCGCCAGCGCGCCAAGCACGCCGAAGGCCTGGTTCTCGGTTGTCGTCGGCACCTTGGCGACCCGGATGCCGCCGCCCGCCTCGTCCATCAGGATGAGGTCGGTAAAGGTCCCGCCGACATCAACGCCTGCAACTATGGCTTCCATCACAATTTTCCGCCTTACACAGTCAGATAAGCCGCGCGCACGTCCTCGTCCTTGGCCAGCTCCGCCATTTCGCCCTCATACCGAATGCGGCCTTTTTCGATGATGTAGGCGCGGTCAGAGACAAGGGTGGAGAAATGGAGGTTCTGCTCGGAGAGGAGGATCGAGAGGCGTTCGCGTTTCAGATCAAGGATCGTGTTCGCCATCTGCTCGACGATCACCGGTGCCAAGCCCTCGGACGGCTCGTCGAGCAGCAGCATGCTCGGATTGCCCATGAGGGTGCGCGTGATCGTCAGCATTTGTTGCTCGCCGCCACTCATGCGCCCGGCCTGGCGGTCGCGCAGCTCGGCAAGTTTGGGAAAAAGCGTGAAAACGCGCTCAACCGTCCATTCGGGCGCGCCCGTGCGCGGGGGTTGACGGCCGACCGAAAGGTTCTCGCTCACCGTGAGTTCGGCGAAAACGCGGCGGTCTTCGGGCACATAGCCCAGGCCGCGCCGCGCAATACGATGCGGCTCGAGTCCGGCGATTGCCTCGCCGTCGAAGCTGATCGCGCCCCGGCGTGGACGCACCAGTCCCATGATCGACTTCATCGTCGTCGATTTGCCCGCGCCGTTGCGGCCCAGTAGTGCCACCACCTCGCCCGGACGGACGCCGAGGGCGACATCGTCGAGTATATGCGCAAGGCCGTAATAGCTGTGCAGGCCGCTCACCTCGAGGCCGGCGGAGGTATCGCGGCCCGCCGCGGATGCCGCAACGCTGCTTCCATTCGCCACCATGCTCACGCGACCTCCACGCCGTGCACCGCACCGGTGCCGAGATAGATATCCTGGACCTGCTTGTCCGCGCGAACGTGTTCGGGTTTGCCCTCCGCGATCAGACGGCCGCGGTCGAGCACCATGATGCGGTCGGCATGGGCGAAGACGACGTCCATGTCGTGTTCGGTGAACAGCACCGCGATGTCGCGCTCGCGCACGATCTCAGCGGTCAGCGCCATTAGCTCGATGCGTTCCTTCGGCGCCATGCCGGCGGTGGGCTCGTCCATCAGCAAGAGCTTGGGCTCGTTCGCCAGCGCGACGGCAAGCTCGACCCGCTTGATGTCACCGTAAGCGAGGACGCCGCAGGCGCGTTCGGCCTGGGCCTTCATGCCGACCCGGTCGAGCAGCGCATCGGCCGCCTCGACGTAGAGGGACGCGGCCGGCCGCCACAATGCCTTGTCCCGGCGGTGATGGCTGATCAGCGCCATCTGGACGTTCTCGCGCACCGTCATCGAAGCAAAGGTTGCCGTGATCTGGAAGGTGCGTCCGACGCCGCGCCGCCAGATGCGCGCCGGCGAAAGGCCCCGGATCTCGCGCCCGTTCAGCCGCACCGAGCCGGCATCGGCTTTTAGCTGGCCGTTCAGCATGTTGAAGCAGGTGGTCTTGCCGGCGCCATTGGGGCCGATCAACGCCAACAGCTCGCCCGAGTGCAGTGTGAAGCTCACCGCATCCACCGCCTGCACGCCGCCGAAGGATTTGGACAGCCTCTCGACGGCAAGCACGGGCGCATTCGCTGGGCCGGGCGCGCTCATGCCACCGCCTCTTCGGTCCGCGCCAGCCCCAGGCGTTGGCCCGGCCGGGTCATCGCAAAGCCGGCAATGCCCTGGGGCAGGAGCAGCACCAGAGCGATGATGGTCGAGCCCATCATGAAGCGCCAAATGCTGAGCGCGCCGACCTGGGCCTTGAGCGCCGCGAATCCCGGATCGATGATCGACACGGTCCCTGGAACAACATCGATTGCCAAGCGCGCCAGCGCGATCATCCCGGAAAGCGTGAGCCCGCTCAGCGAATCGTCGAGCCATGTGAAGGAGGCCGCGCCGACCAGGGGGCCCGCGAGCGATTGCACCCCGCCCAGCAGCACCATCAGCAGCGCATCGAAGGAGCGCGCGATCTCCATTTCGGTCGGGAAGATACTTCCCTTTGAATAGACGAAGAGCGCGCCGGCGAGCCCGGCGATCGCCCCTGACAGTGTGAAGGCGAACCACTGATGGCGGCGCAGGTCGATGCCGATCGCGGCCGCACGCAGCGGCGAGTCGCGGCCGGCCCGCAGCATGTAGCCGAAGGGCGCGTAAAGCACCCGGCGCATGAACAACAGTCCGGCAACGCTAAGCCCTACGGTCAGGTAATAATATACAACACGGGCGCTGGCCCAGGCTGACGGCCAGATATCGTTGATGCCATCATCCCCGCCGGTCACCTTGAGCGGCGCGCCGACTTCGTCGGTGATCCCGATCATCTTGAGCACCCCACCGGGCATGTCCTGGAACATCACCGCCCAGGCAATCTGCGCGAAGGCGAGCGTCAGCATGGCGAAATAGACGCCTGACAGCCGCACGCAGAACCAGCCGATCAGCAGTGCCAACAATCCCGCGCCCACCGGCGCCGCCCAAAAGGCGATCTCGAAGGGTGCGTCAGCGAACTTGACCAGCAGCGCCGCCGAATATGCGCCGCCGCCGAAGAAGGCGGCGTGGCCGAAACTGACCATGCCGCCGGGGCCCATAATGAAAAAGAGCGCGCCGGCGAACAGCACCATGATCATGATCTCGATCACCAGCACGAGCGCGAAGTCGCCGATCACATCCGGCATGGTGAGATGCGCCACCGGCAACAACAACAACGCTGCTAGAACAATAGCGGCTAGACGACGAACTCCAGGCAGCGCCGGCCGCAACGGTTGCTCCGGCGGGCCGGCCTGGACCTGACCCGCTATCTCAGGCTTGCCGAGCAACCCCCAGGGCCGGAAAATCAGCACGACCGCCATGACCAGGAACATAAGCACCAGTGTGGAACTGGGGATTTGCTGGATCCCGAAGGTCTGCAGCACGCCCAGCAGTACGGCCGCGAGAAAGGCCCCCAGGATGCTGCCCATGCCGCCGACCACGACGACGACGAAGGCGGCGGCGATGATGCTGAAATCCATCAGCAGATCGGCGCCGCCCTTCGGGATCTGCACCGCGCCGCCAAGGCCGGCGAGGGCGGAACCCAGGAACAGCACGCCGGTGAACAGCCAACGTTGGTTGACGCCGAGCGCCGCAACCATCTGGCGGTCTTGCGTCGCCGCGCGCACCAACGTGCCCCAGCGTGTCTTGTAGAAAAGCAGCCAAAGTCCGAACAGCACCACCGGAGAAGCCGCAATCAGCGCCAAGTCGTATTCGGGCAGGCGTCTGCCGAAGATCATGACCGCGCCCTTGAGACCCGGTGCTTGAGGGCCGACCAGGTCTTCGGCGCCCCAGATCCACAACGTGACGTCCTGGATGACGAGGATCACGCCGAAGGTAGCGATGAGCTGGAAAAGTTCCGGCGCCTGGTAAATCCGGCGCAGCAACAGCATTTCCATCGCCACGCCGATCAGCCCGACGACGACGGCGGCGATCAGCACGGCGGCCCAGAAGCCGAGCACCGTGCCGCCGATCGCCTGCACCAGCGAATAGCCGACATAGGCGCCCAGCATGTAGAAGGAGCCATGCGCGAAGTTCACGATCCGCGTCACGCCAAAGATGATCGAGAGCCCCGAGGCCACCAGGAACAAGGCGGCCGCGCTCGACAGTCCGGTCAGCAATGAAACGGTGAATTCACCCACGCCGAGCCTCGTAGGCCAGTCTGTTCATGCCAAGGAGCGGTTCGGGTGCGAGCTGAAACCTGGCCCGCACCCGGATTGACCGCTAGTTCTTGCGCATCTTCATGACTTCGGCGTCGGACGGCAGAAAGTCGGCGCCGTCGAGATACTTCCATTTCTCCATGACACCGCGGCCGCCCTCAAGTTTGGTCCAGCCGACATAGGCGCCCATCGTCGATTGATGGTCGATCTTGCGGAAGGTGATCTTGCCGGTGGGCGCATCGTAGCTTAGGCCCTCCAATGCGTTGACCATCTTCTCGGTATCGGTCGAGCCGGCCTTCACCAGCATCGCCTTCACTGCCAGCATGGTGTTGTAACCGACGATCGAGCCAATGCGCGGATAGTCCTTCCAGCGCGCCTGATAGGCGGCCAGGAACTTCTGGTGCGCCGGCGTCTTGATGTCGGCCCAGGGGTAGCCGGTGACGAGCCAGCCCACAGGCGCCTCGGCCTTCAGCGGATCGAGGTATTCCGGCTCGCCGGTCAACAGACCGACAACCAGCTTGTCCTTGAAGAGCCCGCGCAGCTTGCCCTCGCGCACGAACTTGGCAAGGTCGCCGCCGAAGGTGACGTTGTAGATCGCGTCGGGCTTGGCTTTCTTCAGCGCCTCGACCTCGGCGCCGGCGTCGATCTTGAAGAGGCCCGGCCATTGCGCGCCGACGAATTCGACGTCAGGGCGCAGCTTCTTCAGCACCTTCTGAAAGGCCGCAACCGCGTCCTTGCCATAGGCATAGTTGGGCGCAATCGTCGCCCAGCGCTTGGCCTTCTTGTTCTTGGCCGCCTCGGCAGCCAGCATCGCCGCCTGCATGTAGGTCGACGGACGCAGGCGGAACGTATAGCGATGCCCCTTCGACCAGACGACGGCGTCGGCCAGCGGTTCGGCCGCGATATAAAGGCGCTTCTTGCGCTTGGCATAGGCCGAGATGGCAAGGCCGACATGGCTGAAGAGCGAGCCTGAAACCAACGCAACCTTCTCGCGGCTGAAGAGCTCCTCGGCGGCCTTCACCGCCTCGCCCGGCTTGCCCTTGTCGTCGCGCGAGACGAGCTCGAGCTTCTTGCCCATCACGCCGCCGGCCTTGTTGATCTCCTCGATCGCCAGAAGAGCGCCCTGCTTGTAGGGCACGGTATGCGCCGGCAGGCGCGTGTAGGAGTTGATGTCGCCGATCTTGATCGTCTCGGCAGCGGCCCCCGCCGCCATGCCGGCCGTGGCGATCGCCGCCAGGCCCGCGGTTACAAATACTCGTCTGGTCGATTTCATTACCCGTCTCTCCCTGCTGGTGGTCATTCGTTAGTCCTCCAAATATTACTCGGCGACTTCCGCCGCCCTCTGATCTATTCAGCGGCTTCAGCGGCGGTCGTTTCTTCACGGATCATGCGCTCGACAATGCGCCGGCTTTGGCTTGGTCCCTTGTCGATCACGAGCTTGACCGGTGCGCGGCCGGGGCTTGCGTCCTCCGAAGCCTGCACCGCCTCTAGTATTTCCTTGTCCTCTTCGAACGCCATCACGAACTGCTCGGTAATCTCGGCCGAGATACGTTCGTCGTCGGGCGCGAAGTTGCGCACCTGCATCCAAAAGTAATGCGCCGAGCGTTCAGTTTCCGGCGCGATGAAATGGCACGAATGGATGCGCACGCCCTCGGCACGATCGGTGTCGTCATGGCCCATGCCGACCGTGCCGGCGCCAAAATCGACCACATTGATCGACGGCGGATAGAAATAATAATACTGCCACCGATCGACGTTGCCCGGGAAATCGCTGAACTTCTGAAAGATCGGTACGGGCGGCTTGTCGAGCGTCCAACGGTTGACTTCCACCACCTTGCCATCGCGGCGCGTCTCGACCGGGATGTCTTCCATGTCGGGGCTGCCAAGCGTGCTCAGATGCACGAAGCTGACATGCGCCGGGTCGAGCAGGTTGTCGGTCAGGTTCTGGTAGTGCGAGGCAACATGGGTGTAGGGGCCCTTGTTCACGCCCCAGGCCAGGTCGCTGTATTCGGGCAAATCGAACAGCTTGCCTTCATCGGCCGCCGCAGCCTCGCCGGCCCAGACCCACACCAGCCCCAGGCGCTCGGCCACCGGATAGCTATGTACGCGCGCATTGGCCGGGATCGCGGTCTGGCCCGGAATGCGCACGCAAGCGCCGCTTGGATCGTAGGTCATGCCGTGATAGCCGCATTCGACGCTATCGCCTTTGATGCGGCCCAGCGAGAGCGGCAGGAACTTGTGGCAGCAGCGGTCCTCCAGCGCCACCGGCGCGCCCGCTTCGGTCCGATACAGCAGCACCGGCTCGCCAAGCAACGTCCGTGACATCGGCGCGCGGGTGACCTCCTCGGCCCATGCCGCCGGATACCACGCGTTTCTTACGTAGGCCATGCACGTCTCCGTTTGTCCAAGCCCGTGCTCCGTGTCGCCGCGATGTTCGGTTCTGCCTGATCTGTGAGAGCTTTGAGTGGCGCCGCGCCAATCGTGCGCACCTCGCCCTGCAGGACCAGATGGGCCGCCAGGATGTGGCCGCCGGCAATCATGCGCTTCGCAGCGTCCGCTCCCGCATCGAGCGCGGCGATGACCGCCGCGTCAGGGAGCACGCCCACATTAACGGTGGCCATACGGGCACCCAGATCGCTGTCGGGGTCGAGTTCGCGGGCCGGCACCCGCTCGATGCGCGGATAATCGGTGTCGACAGCATTGGCAATAAGCGTCGCCGCGACATCGGCTTCGGCGGCGTTCGGCGCCAGCACGGTTACCGCATCGGCGATACCCAGCGAAAGGCTGCGCCCGCGCCAACCGCTCGTTGCAATGCCGCGCGCGGACGATGCGTAATCAATGGCGATGGTGCCCGCCGCGCTGGGCGTATCGGCGAGGCTCACCATGCCGGCGTCGAAGGACGCGCCCGGCGAGAGATAAAGCGCAATGTCGCCGCCATTGTTGACGTAAGCCTTCTCCAACGCGCGGCCGACGACAAGCGCGGCCAGCACCTCGTCGGCGACCGCCCCGGCGACCGCCGCCATCGGCGTCACGAACACGCCCTGGTGACGCGCGCAGGCCGCTTCCATGCGCTGCGCTACGGCGCCTTCAATTGCTGGGCCGCCAAGCTTCGGGCCACTTGCCTTGAAGGGCGCGCGCAAAGCCGGCAGCTCGCCGACCAGCTCGCCAAGGATGGTCTCGAACCGTGCCCAGGCCTGCTTGTAGGCGCGGCCGACCTCATGGCCCACGCCGGTCGCCTCGATCACGAGGTCGATCGGCCCATGCTGAAAGTGCCGGCGGTTGCCGCCAGCCAGTATCGCGCCCAGGGGCGGCGCCCCAAATGGCAAAGCCTGGCTCATGCTTCCCTGGCGATCCCGTGCAGGGGCGCACCCGGCCAGGGCGCCTGATCGTGCCAGCGCACCGATTTCAAGCGCCCGGCCTCGGCCATGTCTTCGACCCGGCGCACGGCGTCCATGTGCCCGCCCATCGCCGCGTAGTCTTCAAGCCGCAGCGTGAACTCGATCGGCGCCACCAGGGCCGGCGTCGGCACGTAGCCGAAGGAATTCTCCGGCATCGTCGTCACATCGACCATGAGGGTGATGCCGCCGCCCGGCCAGACATAAACCGGCGCGCCGCCGCAGGTGACCCGCGTCAGCGCCTCGCGCACCGAGCGGGTAAGCCGTACCGGGTTCTCGGTCACGCCGGCGCGCAGACTGCCCCCGGCGCCGGCCATGAACAGCACCGTGGATAGCGCCGGCTCGCAGTTTTCGCCGATGCGCTCCACCACGAGTTCCAGCGGCGCCGGCATCGCCGCCGCAACCGGCTTCAAGTCGTCATCGAGCACGAAGAAGGCGGCATCCTCCCCGGTCGTGCTCACCATGAACAGGCGCAGCCCCGGCCAGGCGGTCTTGGGATTGATGCTGTCGATGATCGAAAGCGGATCGGTGATGTCGGTGCCGCCCCAGCCGGTGCCGGGCTCGGCGACCTGGAAGTAGCGACCCGGCGTGGATTTGCGACCCCGCACACGAATACCCACGGGCTCCATGCCGAGGAAGCGCCCGGCCTGGTGCTCCGACAATACGCCGGTGATGTGATCGTCGACCACAATGACCTCGTCCGCGTGCCCGTGCCACTGCTTGGCGAAGATGCCGATGGTGGCCGAACCGCAGCCGACGCGCATGCGCTCTTCCTGCGCGTCATTGATCACCGGGGGTTTGCCGGCTTCAACGGTGAGACGCGCACCGTCGTCGACGATCAGCTCGACCGCCTCCCCCGAGCACAGCTTCAGCATGGTGTCGCAGGTGATCGTGCCCTCTTTCTTCGAGCCACCCGTCAGATGCCGCACGCCGCCGAGCGAAAGCATCTGCGAGCCGTATTCGGCCGTGGTGACGTGACCGACCTGCTCACCCCCCACGCGCACCGCCGCTGTCTCGGGGCCGACGAAACGGTCGGTGTCGATCTTCACCTTGATGCCGCAATAGCTGAAGATGCCCTCGGAGACGACGGTCACCATATCGACGCCGTCATACTCGCTGGCGACGATGAACGGCGCCGGCTTGTAGTCGGGATATGTGGTGCCCGAGCCGATGCCGGTAATGAAAGTCGGCGCACCCTTGATCATCGCGCCGTCCCAGTCGTCCTTGCCGAAGGCGACCAGGTCTCCCTCTTTTTGGGCCACCCGCTGGGTGACCACGAACGGATCGAGCCGGGTCAGGGCGCCGTGCACATTGCCATAGCGGTCGCAAGCCCCGCTGCGCCCTTCGCGAATGCGGCAGAGCACCGGGCAGGCATCGCAGGTGACCAAACCGTCCTTGGCGCTTTCTTTGGCTCTGGCGCTGTCGTCAGGCATGGCTGGCATCCTCTTGTTTGCGCGCATGCTTTTTGGCTTGCTGGCGGGCCTCAAGAATTGCCGCACGGACCCGGTGCGGGGTCGCGGGCGCAAACCGTATGCGGGCGCCGGTGGCATCGCGGATGGCGCCGAAGATCGCCGCCGCCGTCGGGATCAGCGCCTGCTCGCCAATTCCCTTGGCGCCATAGGGCCCGAGCGGCTCGGGATCCTCGATCAGGATCGTTTCGATCGGCGGCACATCGCCGAAGGTGGGAATGAGATAGTCGTGCAGGTTCTCGGTGCGGCCGGGGATGTATTCCTCCATCAGCGCCAGCCCCAGGCCCTGGGCAATCCCGCCATGGATCTGGCCCTCGAGCTGCACCGGATTGATCGCCCTGCCGACATCGTGTGCGGCAACGACACGCAGCACCTTCACCGTACCCAATGCTTCATCGACCTCGACCACCGCAATATGCGCGCCGAAGCCGTAGGTGGCGTAGGGGCTGCCCTGGCCGTTGGCGTCGAGCGGCGTCGTCGGCGGATCGAAGGTTCCCTCCCCGCTCAGCACATCGCCAACTTCGTTGGTCTTGAGTGCCGCAAGATCGATTTCACGCTCCCCCGCCCCGTCTCGGATGACGATGCGCCCATCGCCCAGCTCGATCACCGCATCGTCGCCGACATTGGCAAGCCGTAGGATCTGCCGCCGCAAATCCTCACCCGCGAGCTGGGCTGCCTTTCCCGACACGAAAGTCTGGCGCGAGGCTGAGGACTTGCCGGCATCGGCCGTCAAATCTGTGTCGCCCATCAGCACTTTGAAAGCAGAAGCGGGCACGCCCAGCGCGTCGGCCGCGATCTGGACCATGATCGTGTTTGGCCCCTGACCCATATCGACGGCGCCATTGTAGAGCATCAGCCGCCCCGTCGCGCTGATCCCGATACGCATGGTCGAGGGGTTCGACATCGAGGTGTTGCCGCAGCCGTACCACATGCCGCCAATGCCGATGCCGCGCCGTGTGCCGTTCGCGCCCGTGTTAAACGCCGCGACCTCGTCTGAGAGCGCCCGCCAGCGCGGTTTCATCGCCTCCAGGCACTCGGCAAGCGGCGCGCTTGCCTCGATGATCTGTCCGGTGCTCGTCGGCTGGCCCGGCCGGATCGCGTTGATCAGGCGGAACTCGAGCTGGTCGATCCCGCAGCGCTCGGCCAGCTCGTCATAAAGCGCCTCGTAGGCGATCGCCGATTGCGGCACGCCAAAGCCGCGGAAGGCGCCGGCGGGCGGCCCATTGGTATGCAGCGCGGTGCTGGTATTCTTCACATGCGGCACGACGTAGGGGCCCGTGGCATGTACCGGCACCCGGTCGGCCACCGTCGGGCCCCAGGAGGCATAGGCGCCAGTATCGAAATCTCCGTGGAATTCGAACGCCGTGAGCTTGCCATCGGCCGTGCAGCCGGCGCGCGCGGCGATGCGCGCGGGATGGCGTTTCGTCGATGAGGCCATGCTTTCGGGCCGTGTGAAGGTGCAACGCACCGGCCGATTGAGCATCCACGCCGCAATTGCAATAAGCGGCTGTACCGCGACATCGAGCTTGCCGCCGAAGCCGCCGCCGCAGGCTGTCGGCACCACGCGCACCTGGGTCTTGTCGATGCCCAGCACGTGGGCGGTCTCGTCGCGGTCCAAATAAGGCGCCTGGGTGCTGACATAGAGCTCGATGCGCTCGCCGATACGCCGCGCCCAACCGGCCTCGGGCTCGATATAAGCGTGCTCGACGAAGGAGGTCTCGAACCGGCCTTCGGCGATATGATCGGCAGCCTTAAAGCCGGCGTCGATATCGCCTTTCTGCACAAAGCCGCGGGCAAGCACATTCCCGGCCTTGCCCTGCTGAACCAGTGTTGCGCCGTCAGCGCCCGCGGCCGCGACGCCGATCACTGGATCGAGCACCTCCCAGTCGATTGGTATGTCCTCATCGCCAATCGCCTCGACGCTCGCCTTGTCGCCGACCAGCGCCAGCACGGCCTCGCCCCGGTAGCGCACTTCGCCGAGCGCCAGCACCGGCTGGTCCTTGCCGACGGGATAGACGCCGAAGGAATTACTGCCCGGCACGTCGAGCCCGCTGAAGATTGCCGCAAGTCCGGGATAGTGCGCGCGCAGGCTATCGAGATCGCCCAGCGAAAACCGCGCCCGCGCGTGGGGACTGCGCACCACCCGCAGCCACAGCGCGTCCTCGGGCGCGGCGTCGGCGCCATAGATTTCGCTGCCGACGATCTTGGCATGGCCATCGACCTTGGCCATGCGCGCGCCCACCGCCGATCCGGCAACTGGCGTCTCATCGACGATCCCGCCTGAACCCAGACCCGCAGCATCGAGCACGGCCTCGACGATCTTGCGGTAGCCGGTGCACCGGCACAGCACACCGCCCAGCGCGTCCAATGCCTCGGCCTCGCTCGGCTTCGGTGTTCGCGCCAGCAGATCGCTCGCCGCCATCAGCATACCGGGCGTACAGATGCCGCACTGGGCTGCGCCATGGCGGTGAAACGCCTCCTGCAGCGGTGAGAGCGCGCCGTTCTCGGCCAGACCCTCCACCGTCGTCACGGTACGGCCGGCGGCCTGGGCGACCGGCACCATGCAGGCGCAAACCTGCCCGCCGTCGAGCAGCACCGTGCAGGCCCCGCAATCGCCGGCATCGCAGCCGATCTTGGTGCCAATGAGCCCCAACTCGTCGCGCAACGCATGAGCCAGCCGGGTGAGCGGCGGCGAGCGCAGCTCGACCGCACGGCCGTTCACGGTGAGGCGCAGGCTCTGGGTGCTGATATTCATCGCCCGCCCGTCCTCTGCGCGCCCGCCATCTGACCGCCCAATTCCGACAAACCCCGGCGCACCACCGTCAGCGCCGCGCCGGCGCGATATTCTGCCGTACCCCGCACGTCGTCGATCGGCGCAAGCACGGCCTTGAGGTGATCAGCGGTGACAAGGTCGCCCAGCGCGGCGTCGAGTGGCCTGCCCACCAGCGCGGCCTCAAGCGCATCAAGCCGCCGCGCCACCGGCGAGCAGGCGCCGACCGCGATCCGGGCGCGGCCCACCGCATCGCCGTCGGGCTCGATGACGAAACCGGCCATGACGATCGATATGACGAGGTACTTGCGCGCGCCGAGTTTGACGAATGTGCTTTGCGCGCCCGCGCCCGATTCGGGCACGACGATGCCCGTCACAAGCTCATCGGCGGTGCGCACGGTGCTGCGGTTGCCGATGATGAAGTCCGCCAGCCGAACCGTGCGGGTCCCACCAACACTGGACAGTTCGATCGCGGCGTCGAGGGCCAAGAGGCTGGGCACGCCGTCAGCCGCCGGCGAGGCATTGCATAGATTGCCGGCTATCGTGCCGGTGTTTTGGATCTGCACCCCGCCGACCTCACGCGCCGCGGCCTTCAGGCCATCGAAGGCCGACGGCAGCGCGGCGCGAATAAGGTCGGTCCAGGTCGCAAGCGCGCCAATGCACCAGCCGTCGCCGTGCCGCTCGATACCGCGCAAGGCATCGATCGCGGTGATGTCGAGCACATCGTCGTCGAGGGGCCTGCCGACCCGCGCGGGATAAAAATCGGTGCCCCCGGCCAGGATCGCCAGCGGGGTCTCGCTGAGAGCGTCGAGCGCGTCTTCAAGGGCCTGTGGTCGGAGATAAACGCCCACCCGTCCCTAGCCTCCCTGTCCCGCGACGGCCACGTTGACCGTCCTATTCTCAGTTGTCGGCCGGTGCCCATATTCGAAATCCCGGCTTCATATTATTGTTTGTATACATATGACTTTCTAATCATAACCCCATAAGTTCTGCGATTGCAAGCCTCACGAAAGACGGCCCAATAGATCGATCAGGACCCGCTGCTCGCGCACGCCCAGCGGCGCCAGCGTCGCTTCGGTGGTGCGAATGCCGGAAGGAACGGCGCTAGCCAGCAGATCGGCGCCTTTCGCAGTCAGTCGCCAGAGCGTGCGACGACGATCATCGGGATCAGGCTTGCTCGCAATAAGCCCGCGCTTTTCCAGGCGGCCGATAACGCCCTGCACCGTCGCTGGATCCATGGCGGTGAGCCGGCCAATACGGTTCTGCGAGACCTCGCCGCCGTCGCCGATCTTGGCCAGCGCGGCGAATTGGGTCGGCGTGAGCTCGAATTCGGCGAATTGGGCACTGAAGATCGCGCTGGCGCGCTGATGGGCCCGGCGCAATATGTGACCAATCTGTTCTTCCAGCAAATAGCCGCTTTGCCCTGGGCCATTCTGCCCGGCGGCCTCGGTCGCAGGCCTTTCGCTCTTGGCACCACCGGTCGGAGCGTCAGCCATCACGCAAGTCTCCTTGAAAAGAGCCGTTTCCACTCCGGGCAGGATATTGGAGCCGAGCCCGGCCCGCGACACCCAACGCCCCAAGGTACCCAAAGTATCGGCAGCCCCCGGCCAGTCGTTGCACCATAGCTGCAGGGCCTATTGTTAATATATAAAATTAAATACAAATACTAACTAATTGATTATTCAGGCTTTTTTTAGATTTATTCGATTTAATCGGACATTCGATCAGATGGCTCGGCATAACGCAGCACTACAACAAGAATCCGGGCCGCTGTCACGCCGATCAGCAGAGGAAAAGGGAATGCGCAATGCCCATGCACCGCAATTGCGGGCCCAAGACGGCGAACGACCCGCCGCGCGCCCGAGCCGCCCGAGCCTTTAAATCCGCCCGCCGGATGGCCCTCCCATTCGCCGCCCTGTGCGTGGTGGCCGGCCTGGCAGCGGGTTGCGGCGGCGCCTCGACCCCGCTGGAAAAGTACCAGAACTGCCTGAAATGCGGCTACAACTTCAGCCAGCCGATACCGACTGCGGGGCTAAAGCCAGCCCATCATCCCAATCGGGGGCTAGCCGCGTTTGGACGCGATGATCTATCCTGATGGCCGGCGAGGGCGATGGCCCCATTTGACCGAGCCGGAGCATCACGGATGGACGAGCCCAACAAGACCCGAGGCTGGCGCGCCCTCGGGCGCAGGGCGGCCGTTTGGCTGATCTTTCTGCCGGTCCTGATGGGCTTGCTGCTGCTCATCTATCTGTTCATTTCCTCAGGCGCTATGTTGCTTGAGGCGTCCTAGATGAGGATCGTCTCAGATCTCTGCGATCTGAGGCGTGAATCTTGGTCTAACTCATATGTTCGGAGCCCGATTCAAGCGCCAGGCTAGACCACTGTGAGGCGACGCGGCCTAACGCGAGCGCGCGGCCCCGCGCCTCGATCCGCCGAAATTTTTGGTATTGGCGCTGCCGCGCGCGCTTGAGATCGAGTTGGATCCCGCATCGAATTGCCCCGGCCGGATTTTCTGCTCAGGCCGGTCGGCGTTTGCCGCCGTCTCTGGCTTTTTGGCTTTCTGCGCCGACTTGGCCTTCGCCCGTTCGCGCGCCCTGGCTTTTGTCATGCCTTTTTCTTTCCAACTGCCATTTCCCGAAGCCCGGCAGGCCGACACCTGTCCCGACGAGCCAGCCTAGGAAAATGGTGATGTGGCGAAAGAATGCAACAAAAAAGCCGGCTAGCCCGCAGGATTGGCCGGCTTTGGCCGGTAATGGTGGTTCGCCGCCACCTTCCCCCCCGAAGAACAGATCGAGATGGCGATCCAGAACGTGGAAGGCCTGTGAAGAACCACCCAAACTCCTGAACCATATCTCCCAAGAAGGGCGAATAGCTCGACGACGCTGGATCGGCCTTCGTCCTTGCGGGCCCCGCAACAGCGCATATCAGCTTTTGCACGCACACCGTTCTTGTCTTTGGTATGATCTGAGCAGCCATCACTGAAAGTATGGCGGATACGTCTGACGCCATTTGGGCCGTTGATCCAAACAACGCTTTTCCACCCCGGCCGTGACACGCCCATGAAACTCTACGCCACCCATTTCTCGCCCTTTGCCCGCACTGCCAGGGTGGTCCACCGCGAAAAGCAACTGGGCGACCGGGTCGAGGAGATCATGGCCGTCACCAGAAAACCGGACAGCCCCTACTACAAGATCAACCCGTCCGGGCGGGTGCCCTACCTGGCACGCGATGACGGGGCCGCGATCGAGGGCTCCCAGCCGGTATGCTATTTTTTGGACCATCTGGACGGTGCGCCCGTGTTCGATACGCCCCCGGGCGAGGCGGGGCTGGAGCATCGTCGGCTGGAGGAGATCGCGCGCAGCCTGACGGACGGGGTCTCCGTCTGGGTACGCGAATTGGGGCGGGCGCCGGAAGACCGATCTGAGGCGATCATTGAGCATGAACGCCAACGCATGAACCGGCTGGCTGATTTTTGGGACAATGAGATCGACCACCAGGTCATGCGTGGCAGCCTGAACATGCCCCAACTGACCCTGGCCTGCGGCCTCCTGCTGGAGCAATGGTATCCGGGCCTGACATGGCGGGAGGGTCGGCCGCGGCTGGCGGCCTGGGCCGACGTCTATGCGGCGCGGCCGTCTTTCGTCGAGACCCGTCCCCACGACCAACTCGTACCCTGAGGACCGACGCCAGGCGGCTGGCACAGTTCGGTCCTACCCTATACAGATTGAAATCGTGTTGGCGGCACTAGTTGTGCGTGCGCTCCATCGTCTTCTTGCCGCCATGTCTCTTATGCATGCCGCCGCCGGCCTCCACCGTGCTGAAGCGCTGCTTCTTGATGACGATGTCGCGGGTCGGCCCGGTCACGGCCAGCTTCAGCGCCCATTCGCCATACATCTGCAGATGCAGCCGCGCGTGATACCGGCCCGGCTTTCCCATCGCCACGGCATGGACCGGCTTGACGTTGTGCGCCATCGGCATCGACGGCATGTTCGCATTGATGGTGATCTTGGCGCCCTGGATGGCCTTGTGGCTCTTGCGGCCCATCAACATAATCCGGCAGTCGAAGACGAACTTGGTCTTGGTCTCCTTGCAGGTGACGTCCGCCATCACCCGCTCCGCCGCCACGGCACTCTGCGGCACGGCAAGAATGATCGCGCCGGCCGCCAGGATCACTAGGGTCTGGGCGCTGGTCCCGGTCCTGATCTTGGTCATGCCATCTCCTCCCGTTTGATCCCCAGATAGGCGCTTACCAGATGGGGATCGCTGAGCAATGTCTTGGCATCGCCGTCCATCGTTATTCGTCCGCCTTCGATGACATAGCCCCGGTCGGCGATCGCCAGGGCTTGGCGGACGTTCTGCTCAACCAACAGAAGTGTAACACCTTGTGTACGCAATTGGGCGATCAGCTCGAAGACGTCCTGTGCGGCGATCGGCGAGAGCCCGAGCGAGGGCTCGTCGAGCATGAGGAGGCGGGGCTCGCTCATCAGACCGCGGGCGAGTGCCAGCATCTGCTGCTGGCCGCCGCTCAAATTCGACGCGCCTTCCGACAGCCGCCCGCGCAGCACCGGAAAGAGGTCGAGGACCTGCTCGAGACGGGCGCGCAGCGCTGCTTTGTATCCGCGCGTATAGCCGCCGATGAGCAGGTTCTCCTCGATGCTGAGATTGGCGAAGATCATGCGCCCCTCGGGCACATAGCCGATGCCGGCTTTGACGATGCGCTCGGAGCCGGCGCCGTCGATGCGCTTGCCATCGAAGCTGATGCTGCCGCCCGCCGGGCGCACCGCTCCGGCGACAGCATGCATGGCCGAGCTCTTACCAGCGCCATTGGCGCCGATCAGCGCCACGATCTCGCCCTCGCCCACGGTGAATGAGATCCCCTGGACCGCGCGGATCCGCCCGTAGCTCACCTCAAGATCGCGGACCTGGAGCATCACGCCGCTCCGGCGTCACGGCCGATATAGGCTTCGAGCACGGCCGGATCCTTGAGGACGGCCTCCGGCGGCCCCTCGGCGATCTTGGACCCGAAATTGAGCACGCATACGTTTGCGCAAAGGCGCGCGATCATGTCCATCTTGTGCTCGATGATGACACAGGCGCGCCCGGGGGCCGCGACCTCCTCGATGAGCTGCGCCATCGCCTGCGTCTCCTTGGGGGTCATGCCCCCCGCGGGCTCATCGAGCAGCAGCAGCTTGGGCGCGCGGGCGAGCGCCCGGGCCAGTTCCAGCCGCCGCTGCTCAGGCAAAGGCAGGCTTTTCGCCAGCTCATCGCGGCGGTCGGCGAGACCGGTTGCCTCGAGTAATGCGTCGATGCTGGGGCCGTCCTCGGCACTGCGCGCGCCGCGGGAAAGCGTGTGCTGGGCGGCGGCCAGGTTCTCGCGCACGGTCATGCGGGCGTAGATCCGCGGCGTCTGGAAGGTGCGGGCGATGCCTTTGGCAATGATCTGGTGCGGCGCGCGCCGGGAGATGTCCTCGCCCATGAAGACGACGCGGCCCGCGCTCGGACGATAGAGGCCGGTGATAACATTGAAGAGCGTCGTCTTGCCCGAGCCGTTCGGGCCAATGAGCCCGAAGACGCCCTCACCCCCGACCGCATAGTCGATCCCGGCCAGCGCCTCCAACCCGCCAAAGCGCTGGGTGAGGCCCTCAATCGCCAGCATCGGTCGCCTCGCGTGGCGTCACATCAGGCCGTCTGCGCAGGTTGCGAGCAAGCCGGCGCCACATCCGGTACTTCAGCCAATAGACCACCTCTTCGTCGAGCAGGCCGCGCGGCCGCACGATCAGCAGCACAGCGACCAGCCCGCCGAAGACGATCATCCGGTAGCCGGTGAAGATGCGGATTGATTCGAGCAACCCGATATCGATCGCCACCCCGAGCAGCGGCCCCAGCGAGGTGCCGAGCCCCCCGATCAGGCCGTAGGCAAGACTGTGCACGCCAAGCATGACGTTGAATATCTTGGGCTCAACGTAGGTGTTGAGGTGGATGTAGAGCGCGCCGCCGATGCCGGCGATGAAGCCGGCCAGCACGGTGGCCAGGACCTTATAGAAGGTGCGGTTGACGCCCTGCATCTCGGCCAACAGCTCGTCCTCGCCCAGCATGCGGAAGATCGCGCCGAGCCGTGAACGCCCGATCAGGAAGAAGCCGGCCAGCACCGCCGCCAGCAAGGCATAGATCAGCAGCATGTACTGGACGTTCGAGATGTCGTTCTCGAAGGCGTAGCGAACGCCGCGGAAGCCGTCGGAGCCGTCGGGGCCGACCAACTCGCCGTCGATCTCAACCTGATAAGTGAAGACCTCGAAGATGAGGCGCACCATCTCGGCGAAGATCAGCGTGCCGATGGCGAAATAAAGCCCGCGCAGCCGCAAGGTCGGCCAGGCGAGGACAAACGCCGCGCCCGCCGCAACCAGCGCGCCCCAGAGGATACCGAGCCCGAGGCCCCAGCCCCACATCGCCGTGGCGATGCCCGAGGCATAGGCGCTGATCGCAAAGAATGCCTGCTGGCCGAAGGAGATCTCGCCCGTCAGCAGCAACAGATAAGCGCTGAGCGCGATGAAGGAGAACATCCCGATATTGGAGAGGACCTGGATCGTGAACTCGTCCATAGCCGATCACACCCGGCGCAGGGCGAGGCGCTCGCGCTCGGCGAGGCGCTGACCCAACAGGCCGCCCGGGCGCAGCACCAGGAAGGCGAAAAGCAGGCCGTAGGCGGCGATGTCGCGGTACTCGATGCCAAGATACCAGGTAGCATGTCGCTCCACGACGCCGAGCAGGAAGCCGCCGAGGATGGCGCCGGGGACCGAGCCCATGCCGCCCAGCATCATCGCGATCATGCCCTTGAACGTCGCCCAGAGCCCGAAGAGCGGCGTCACCAGCTGCTCGTTGGCGGCGATCAGATAGCCCGCGACCCCTCCGATGGCCGAGGCCAGCGCGAAGGCCAGGAAGGTGACCCGCCCAGTGCCGACGCCCATGAAGCGCGCCGCGAGCGGGTTCTCCGAGACCGCTCGCACGGCAAGCCCGAAGCGGGTGCGATAAAGCACGAAGTTGAGCGCCACCATGATCGCCACGGCAAAGCCGAACATGATGAGGTAGGAGGCCTGGATGTTGATGCCGGCGACCTCGAAGGGCATCGCGCTGGTCAGAGGCGGGAAGGCATAGGTGCGGCTTGGAAAGACGAGCGTCGTCAGCTCCTCAAGCTGCATCCAGATGGCAAAGCTCGATACCATCGAGGCCAGCGCCGCGCCCTGGCGGATCGCCCAGAAGCAGAGGCGCTCGACATAGATCCCCGCGAGCACAGCGCCCAGCAGCGTCGCTACCGCGACGACGAACCAGCCGGCCTGGTACTGGACGAACAAGAACGTGCCGGTGAAGACCCCCAGCATGATCGAGGGCCCGTAGGACAGATTGAGCCGGCGCATGATGCCGAAGATCAGCGTAAAGCCGATGGCGAGCAGCGAATAGCGCGATCCGATCATGATCCCGTCGACGGTGTTCTGGATGAAATCGGTCATCTCGCTTCGTACCGGGCCAAATGCGCGGGGCCGGTGCAAAGGGCCCGGTCCTTCGACAAGCTCGGGATGAGGCCGTTCGTCGACGAGGAACTGGCCCATCAAGAATCCAGGACAAGGCCCTCATTCTGAGCTTGTTAAAGTATGAGGGACGGCAGAGCGAACGCCAAATCCTGCGTGGTCGATGCTGTCAGGCCGCACCGCTGCCGCCGAGATAGGCGCGCTGGATGACCTCGTCCTCGGCCACGTCGCCGGGGGTTCCCTCGAACGTCACCTTGCCTTGCTCGATCAGGTAGAAATGATGCGCGACCTTGAGCGCCATATGCGCGTTCTGCTCGACCAGGAAGATCGAGGTGCCGTCCTCGTTGAGCTCGACGATGATCTCGAAGATTTCCTCCACGATCATCGGCGCCAGACCCAGCGACGGCTCGTCCATCAGAAGCAGCTCCGGCCGCGCCATCAGCGCACGGGCGACCGCGAGCATCTGCTGTTCGCCGCCGGAGAGCGTGCCCGCCGCCTGCGAGGTGCGTTCGCGCAGGCGCGGGAAGCGCGTCAACATGCGCTCCAGATCCTCGGCCACCGCGGCCTTTTCGCGGGTGCGCAGATAAGCGCCGGCGGACAAGTTCTCCAGCACTGTCATGTCGGCGAAAACCAGCCGGTTTTCCGGAACCAGCGAAATGCCGCGCTCCACGACACGCGGTGCCGGCAAACCCGCGATCTCGTCTCCCTTGAAGCTGATCGAGCCGGAGCGCGGGCGCAATATACCGGTCACCGTCATCATCAGCGTGGTCTTGCCGGCGCCGTTGGGGCCCAGGAGACAGGTGATTTTTGCTTCGCTGACCGAGAGGCTCACGCCCTTCAGCGCCTCGATCTTGCCGTAGGTCGTGACGATATCCCTGACCTCCAGCATCAGGGCACCGCCTGCGACGTCGAACTGTCGGTAGTGCCGAGATAGGCCTCGCGGACCAGTTTGTCGGCCTGGACTTCGGCGGGCGTCCCCTCGGCGATCTTGCGGCCGAAATTGAGCACCGCGATGCGGTCGGCAATGCCCATCACAAGCCCCATCACATGCTCCACCAGGAGGATCGTGATGCCGCGTTCCTGGAGCGTGCGGAGACGTCCGTCGAGGGCCTTGACCTCTTCCAGGTTCATTCCCGCCGCAGGTTCGTCGAGCAGCAGCAGCGAGGGCTTGGCCGCGAGCGAGCGCGCGAGCTCCAAACGCCGCTGTTCGCCGAAAGCAAGGTTGCCCGCCAGCTCGTCGCGCTTGTCGGCGAGGTTGGCGAAGGCGAGCTCCTCCTCCACCGAGCGCCGCGCCGCCGCCGATCCCGACATCCAGCGCTTCAGGAAATTCTGCGATTTGCGGGTGTCAGGCGCGTTCTGGGCGACCCACAGGTTCTGCCACACAGACAGCTCATTGAAGAGGCGGATATTCTGGAAAGTCCGCGCGATCCCGCATTCCAGTGTGCGGTGCGGCGGCGCATCGGTCACATCCCGGCCCTTGAAGGTGACCTTGCCCGACGTGGCGGGAAAGATGCCGGCGATCAGATTGACGGTGGTGCTCTTGCCCGAGCCGTTCGGCCCGATGAGGGCGACGATCTCACCCTCCTCCACCGTGAGGTCGAGCGTGTCGACGGCGACGACGCCGCCAAAGTTTTTTGTCAAAGCCTGGATCTCGAGCATGGCGCGGTCACGCAACTTTGCGCGGCCGCCGCGCCGCCGAATAGCCGAGCGACTGACGAAACACGGCGGCAAGGCGCCGCAGGCCGGCGGGGATCATCCGGGTCAGCGAGGCCAAACCGCGCCAGGACCAGGCGGCCATCACGACGAGGAAGGCGACCCAGGCCATGTGGTTGTATTCCAGGCCCGTGTCGCCGAGCAGCCCTTCGACGAAGGCGACGATCTCGCCGCCCATGATCTCGCCGGCCAGGATCAGGACAATCACAAAGATGGCGCCGCCATAGACCCGGCGCCGCCAATAGGTCGAGAGCTCGCGGTAAACGCTGACGAAGCCGCGCGGGCTCACATTCATCGCCACCACGATCAGGAAGCCGAACAACAAGTTCCGCCAGTCGCCCAGGAAACGCAGCCCCTCGACAAGAAAACCCTGGATAAAGATCACCGCGGCCAGCGTCCCGAATACATTGTGCAGACCGCCCACGATCGGATAGGCGATGGCGAAGGTCGCCAGCACGACACCGAAATTGAGGTGCTCGATATGGGTCGTATAGTGCGAATAAAGCGCGCCGCCGACCCCGGCGATGAAGCCGCTGATGGCAAAGGCGGTGACCTTGATCGCGGTCAGGTTGACGCCGACGCTCTGCGCTGCAAGGTCGTCCTCGCCAACCGCGCGCAGCACCGCTCCGGCGCGCGAACGGTCCAGCCACCAAACGCCGGCCATCACGATCGCCATGACCGCCAATATGAAGATCGCGCGGTCGAGATCGGTCCAGCCATTGGCCGGGAAGTACCGGATCTGCTTGAAGCCTTCCCCGCCGATCGGGCCAACCATCTCCGCGCCTTGCTTGACCTGGAAGGTAAAGTTGAACCAGAAGAGGCGCACCGCCTCGCCGAAGGCGATCGTCGCCACCACGAACATCAGCCCCTTCACGCGCAGCGCCGGAAAGCCGACGATGGTGGCGATCACCGCCGCTGTGACCCCGCCGACCAGGAGCGCGGGGACGATATGCCAACCGCTCATTGCGGTTAGCATGCCCGAGACATAGGCGCCGATGGCAAGGAACCCGGCCTGGGCCATTGAAACCTGGCCGGTCTGCAGGATGACATAGGCGGACAGGCCGAGGATCGTATGGACACCAACGAGTTGGGCAAGGCCGTACCAGAATTGCATGCGCGCGATCCCTGGCCCGGTCAGTCGCGGGTGCTGTGTTTGCCGAAGATGCCCCGCGGGCGAACCGCCAGGAAGAGGAACAGCAACAGCATGACGTAAAGGTCGCGTTCCTGGACGTCGCGCAACGCCAACGCCACGTTCTCGAACATGCCAACCAATAGCCCGGCGATGATGGCGCCCGGAATGCTGCCGAGCCCGCCGATCACGGTCACGATCAGCCCCTTTATCGTAATCGGTAATGTGAGCAGCGGCGAGAGCGTGCCCACCGCAGCCCCCGTCATGGCACCGGCGAGCCCACCCAATAAGCCCGACATGATGAATGTCATGCCATTGGTGCGCGGTACGCTGATGCCGCAAAGCTGGGCCGCAACGGGCTGCTGAGCGACCGCGCGCGTCGCCACGCCGAGCCTGGTGCGGTAGAGGAAGAGGACCAGCGCCACCGTGGCGACGATCGACAACCCGAAGATGAACAAGAGATCGCCGCGCAGGCCGTAATTTCCGATCTCGATCATCACGTTGTCGAACAGCGCCGGGTAGGGCTGGGGCATGCCGTTGGTTTCGTGGACGATGACTTCGTCGATCAGGATCAGCATACCCACCGTCGCCATCAGCGTGGCGAGCGGACTGGCTGAGGGAATGAAGCGGAAACAGGTGAGATAGATCAGATAGCCGACCGCGCCCGAGGCGAGGGCGGCGATCAGAAAAACGACGATAGCCGGCAGCGGGATCAGCGAGGCGAAGGCAAGGCTGACATAGGCGCCCGCGATCGACGTCGCCGCATAGGCGAGATTGATCTTGTGCATGACGCCGAAGATCAGCGCAAAGCCGGTGCCGATGATCGCGTAAGTGGCCCCGAACAGCAGACCGTCGGTTATCGCCTGCAGCAGGTCCAATAGCGAGACATCGCCAAACATCTAGGCACCCGCGCCCACGGCTTTACCGCGATCACCGAACTTGCGGAATTGACTCACCAACCGGCCCCCCTGCTGGTCTACACACGCTCCAAAAAAGGCGCGCGGGCGGACCGCCGAAACGGCCCGCCCGTTGCCACGGGATCTATTACTTCCCCGGATCGTGCAAGACGGCCCACGCACCGCTTTTGGCGTGGACATAGAGGTAAGGCTTGATCGCCTCGCCCTCCTTGGTGCGCTCGATGGTGCCGAGCAGCCCACTGGTCTTGGTCAGCTTGGCCAACCCGTCGCGGATCTTGGCACGGTCGGCCTTGAGGGTGTCGGGCTTGCCCATCACGCCCTGGCTCTCGATGACCCCCTTCAGGACCATCATGTTCTCCCAGGCCGCGGCGCTATGCAGATCGGCCGAGCCCTTCCACTTCGCGCCCATCTTAGCCGCATTCTTGGCAGCCGGGGTGACGGGGGCGAAGCTGGTCGGGATGACGATGCCCTCGGCCTGCTTGGCGCAGCCCTGCAGGGTCTCCATGCTCGACGAGCTGGTAAGGCCCACCAACAGCTTGTACTTGACCCGCTGGCGCTTCATCTCCTTGAGCACACCGCAGGTGGTGAAGGGATGAGCCGAGATCGCGATGATGTCGGCATTCGCCTTCTTCATGCGGCGCACCTGCGTCGTGAAGTTGGTGTCGGCCAGCAGCCACTTGGCCTCGCCCAGCACCTTGTAGCCGGCCTCGGGCGCGCGGATCTTCATCACCTTGTGCCAGGTGAAGCGCGAATGCGCGAAGTCCTGCTCGACCCCGCCATAGACGGTCGTGAGCTTGGGATGCGTTGCTTTGAGCCACTTGAAGAGAGACTGGTACATCTGGCTCTCGTTGGGGACGTTGCGGAACGCCCATTGGGATATCTTGGCCAGCCCGCCCTTGATCGCCGTATCGGTGAAGATCGCGATCTGGAGGCCTGTATCACTTTTGTCGCCGACCGTCTTCTGCAAGATACCGAACAGCGGCTCGGCCACGTTCGAACAGGTTGGGCCAACGGCAACGATCGCTTTGGATCCGGCGATTCGGCGCACCACGGATATGCCTTCCTCGGCGTTGCAGCGGTCGTCGAAGAAGCTGACGACGACCTTGCCCTTACTGCCATCACCGAGCTTGACGCCGCCGGTCTTGTTGATCTGCTCCGCCGCTGCGCGCATCATCGCCTCGGTGTTGACGCCGAACGAGCGGACGACGCCCGACTTGGCGCCGAAGCCGGCAATATGAACCTCCCGGTCAGCAGAAACCGCGCCCGGCACGCCGCCGAGCAACGCCATCGCCGCCACGGCAGGCGCAAAAATGATCGCTTTTCTCATCTAAGTTCCTCCCTAACACCCTCGTTGGCCTCCCGGTCCGTGATGGAACCCGAGAGGTAGTAGCAATCCCGCAGTTTTTGCGGGTATTCGCGGGTTTTTGCGTTTTTTGATCACGCTTTTCAGATTTGATCCTACCTTAGTATGGCGGTTGGTCTCGGTCAATTACGGCTGGCGGGCCGGACCCGGCGGCTTCCTCAGGCGCGCCGTCACGCCGTGCGGCGAGGTCGCCGCGCCGCTGTTTGGCCAAGCGCTTCGCGGAGCATGCCGGAGAGGCGTTGCCGGCCGGCCGGTATCATCCGGGTCAGCTCGATCCCGCCGCGCCAGCTCCATGCGGCCATCGCCACGAGGAAGACGATCCAGGCCAGGTGGTTGTATTGCAGCCCGCTGCGGCCGAGCAGCCCGTCAACCAAGGCGACGACCGCGTCACCCGCCGCCTCGCCGGACAGGATCAGCACCACGGTGAAAATGGCGCCGCCATAGACCCGGCGCCGCCAGTAGAGCGACAGGCCGCGGTAAACGCTGACGAAGCCGCGCGGGCTCACATTCATCGCCACGATGATCAGGACGCCGAAAAGAAGATTTCGCCAATCGCCCAGGAAACGGAGGCCCTCCACCAGAAAGCCCTGAATGAAGATCACCGCGGCCAGCGTCCCGAACACGTTGTGCAGACCGCCCACGATCGGATATGCGATGGCAAAGATCGCCAATACGATGCCGAAATTGTTGAAGCCGATATGCGTGGTGTAATGGGCATAAAGCGTGCCGCCGACCCCGGCGATGAAGCCGCCAAGGGCAAAGGCGGTGACCTTGACTGCGGTCAGGTTGACGCCGACGCTCTGCGCTGCAAGGTCGTCCTCGCCGACCGCGCGCAGCACCGCCCCGGCGCGCGAACGGTCCAGCCACCAGACGCCGGCCATCAAGATCGCCATGACCGCCCAGATGAAGATCGCACGGTCGAGATCGGTCCAGCCATTGGCCGGGAAGAAACGGATCTGGTTGAACCCCAAGCCGCCCTGCGGGTCAACGCCCACGATGACTTCCTGGACCTGAGAGGTAAAGTTGAACCAGAACAGCCGCACCGCCTCGCCGAAGGCGATCGTCGCGACCACGAACATCAGCCCCTTCACCCGCAGTGCTGGAAAGCCGACGATAATGGCGATGGTCGCGGCGGTGGCGCCGCCGACGAAGAGGGCGGGGACGAGGTGCCAGCCGGCGACCGCTGTGAGCATGGCCGAGACATAAGCGCCGATGGAAAAAAACCCCGCCTGGGCCAGGGTCACCTGGCCGGTCTGCAGCACCACATAGGCCGACAAGCCGAGGATCGTATGGACGCCGATGAGCTGGGCAAGGCCGTACCAGAATTGCATGCGCGCGCGCTCCCTGGCACCTTCTCGCCGCTCGCATTCCTACTCGCTGCGAGAGACCGGCTGACCCCACTCGCCGCGCGGGAATCTGCGCCGTTGGCGGTTTTGTTGTTTTTGTCGCTCGCGCCAAACTAGGCTCACGCTGTCACCCGGTCAATTCGCGCCATGGCAGATCAGCGCTGCCACGGCGACCGGGTCGACGTTCGATTGATGGCGTCCGACGACCGCGACAAAGCCGAGTTTTGGGGGCATATCCGCCTGCCACCCACGAGCCGCATCTGCTTGGCCATGGGAATTCCGCTCATATGCCGACGTCAGCGGAGGTTCGTGGAGCGGTCATCGCACCACCGGGTATTCACTGAACCCTGGCGCGCACGAAGAGCGCCATGCGAACGATTGTTCTCGGTTGTCTGCCGCCGGCATGGGGCTCGCTTGTTTGGCCAGTTCGCGGCCATCCTCAACCTGGCCCATGGAAAACCCATGGACCAGGCCGAAAGGATGACAATGGTGGTAGCGGGAGAGGGACTTGAACCCCCGACACGCGGATTATGATTCCGC
>Ga0307380_10001202_pt1 | contig 38854 bp, 24 predicted proteins | sample UN3MG_FD_202239 | JGI IMG/M metagenome (GOLD analysis project Ga0307380, IMG submission 202239) | Soil microbial communities from Risofladan, Vaasa, Finland - UN-3 | ecosystem: Environmental > Terrestrial > Soil > Coastal area > Acid sulfate soil | place: Finland: Risofladan, Vaasa | collected...
GCCCGTGGACGCGCAGGCCGTTCTGGTCGACGGTGGGGGTCATGTCCACCGGCGCGGTTGCGATGCGATCGTACTCGTGCGCCATGGGCAGGGCGGTGAAGTAATCGAAGAGCAACTGGCCCCAGGGGATGTTCAGGTCCAACGGCCCCGTGTTGCCGCTTGCCATCTTACTCCCGTCGAAGATGGGCATACGCCCATTGTCGATCAGTGCGGAATCGGTGGCGAGTTGCGCCGTGAAGGGCGTAAAGGTGGCCCCCAGTACCGTCTCCATATTGGCGAAGCGGCTCAACAGCAGCATCGAAGCGGTGGTGGGGAATACCGCGGCCAGTCGGCCGGTGTCGGAGTCGGCACAGTCGATCTGGACGGGCATGATGGTGTTGGTGATGTCGACGTAGTTGTTCATGCCACCGAGCGTATGCCCGCTGAGCTGGGCCTGCGTAACCGGCACAGTGAACCGCCATTTGGGCTTGCCCGGCGCCCAGTCGGCCGTGTCCCTCTCTACCGATACGTCGTTGGCGGCGCCCGTACGATTGCCCAGCCCGGTCCCGACGGGGTCGAACTGGTCCACGGTGATGACGACGTTGGGACCGCCAAAGACCGCAATATCGCGCTGGAGCTGAATCTGGGAGTCCTGATCCATGACCCAGTCCACGCCTGATCCGACGGCGGTGCCCGCGTTCTGCACGGCGGGGTCGGCGAACGGGTCGTCGCCCTCCGCATAGAAATAGCGGAACTCTCCTGCTGGAATAGTGATTCCGTCGAGCCGCAGGTCGTTCAGTCGACGCTGATTCAAGCCAGCAGGTTCTTTCTGCTCGGCGTCGTTCAGCCGGTAGCCGTTGAGATTGATCGGCTGATCGTAAGGGTTGTACAGTTCGATGGCGAAGCTCAACTCGATGATTTGGGGCGGTTCTCCGGCACTCTCCTTCACCAACCCGTACAGCTCGGTGATGTAGGGCTGCCGTTCCAATCCGTAGGCGAACTGGTTCAAGACCGTACCATCCTCCAGGACGGCCTGGACGCGAATGGGGTCGCCGTCGATGTCGGCGAAGTCGATCAGGTTGGCGGTCAGGGCGGCGGCCAGGGGGGGGCGCAGCGGGATGTCAGCGGCATCGAGGGCGCCGCTGCCGTCCATGTCCACGTTCCGCAGCATGAACCCGAACGCGTCCTGGATGGTGAAGATGAAACGCTCTCGGTCGGTGATCCCCTCGGCCGAAGAGACGGTGCTCAGTCCGTTGACGCCCTGGGCGGGCAGGATACCGTCGGGGTCGGTCGAGTTCCACAGGATCGCGTCCAGGCCGGGCAGGCTCACCTTCTGGCGCCCGTTGAGCGGGTTGGTGGGATCGGACGGATTGGGCCACTCGTCGATTCGGAAGAGGGTTGTATCCGTCGCGTCCGTCTCCATCTTGTAGAGGTCCTGCCTCCAGTCCATCGTCGGATCGGCGGTGGCGCGGCCCATGCGCATGAGCTGGTCGTCGTAGCTGACCGTGGTGAGCAGGTGGCGCTTGGCGAAGTCGCCATTGGGCGAGAAGGCCGGGTCGAACATGGGGGTGTCCGGCGGCTGCCTGAGCCACTTCGTCAGCCAGAGATCGTTGATGTCGTCGGGGTCGCCGCCGTCTTCGCCGGTTTCGATCGGCCACCAGCGGGCGTCCTCGTCGCCCTCGTTGAAGTCGTTCAGGTTCGAGACGAACGCGTTGTACAGCGACGCGGGGATTTGGCCGCCGCGCTGCTGGAGCTCGGTCGGGGGGATGCCCAGCGAGGGCAGCAGGAAGCGGCGCCGCAGGTCGGCCTCCTCGCTGATGGGGCTGAAGGGGCCTTCCAGGTAGGTCGCCTCGTCCGGGTCCAACTCCTCAAAGGTGAGCAGGGCCCGCAGGATGGTGTCGTGGGCGTGGTTGAGGTTGACCATGCCACCGTGCGAAAGGACGCGCAGGACGTAATGGAGGTCGTCATCCGTCTCACCGTCAGCGCGGAGTTCGGTGCCCAGGTTGCCCCGGACCGACGGCGAGTAGCGGCTGAGGGGCAGCTCGTGCTCGTAGCTGTCCGGGACGGCGTCGCCGTCGGCGTCACGACGGTAGTATGCGCTGTCTATAGGGTCCCCGTCGTCGTTGAAGTCGAAGATGGACCCCTGCTCCCGAAACTCGTCCGGGGCCGGATCCCGGTCCTGGAGGGCGGTATTCACGACGACCTTCGGGAAGTAGGTCGGGTCAAAAGCAGCCACTTTGTTCTGCAGGGTGCGCTCCAGGTCCGTGCTGCTGAAGAACACCCAGTTGGAGCCTTCCTGGTGCGGGTCGATCGACGCGATGAGCGGGTGGACGCCCGGGATCTCGCCGTAGAAGTCGCGCCCGATCAGCGAGGCGGGGTCGTCCTGGTTCCAGGGGTGCCCGTCGTTGCCCACGAACCCCATGCGGAGTTCCTCTCGGACCTCGCGGAGCAGGCCCGCGACCACGGCCGCCCGGGTCTCGGCCTTCTTGGCCGAGTCGATGGACCGGGCCTGGTACGTGACCGAGTTGAGGAAGGCGACTCCGACCACGAACAGGATGGACAGCAGGGCCACCACCATCATGAGGACGGTTGCCCGGCGGGCGGCGCGGGAAGTCGCGCCCCGGCGAGCGTGTCGGCCGGCGCCAGCGTCGTGCAATTGTCTCGGCGTTCCGTTCATGACCACACACGAACCCGACAACAGGTTTCGTTCTCCGTTTCCGCTCCGTAAGGTCTCTCTCTGCCCTCCCACGCGTGGGTCAGGGCCCGTCCACCGGCAGAACCATCACGTGCCGGATGGGCCTGATAAATCGTCCCGAATCGTCGTATACATCGACGGTAATCCGCAAAGCCTTGGGGAAGAAGCGGTCCGGTCGGCTGACACTGCCGCCGTTGGGTTGGTCGTTGCCGTACCACACCGGCGTCTGTGGGTTGATCCCATAGGTGGCGTTACTGAAACGGTTCACCAGCAGGCTGGTCTTCAGGTCTGGGGGCGTGCCGGTGGGGTCGCTGTTCAGTTTGGCGGCAACTGCGCCTGCTCCCAGCGTCGTGTAGCGATCCGCCAGATCATCCAGCTCACCCAGCGGGTCGGGATTACCGGCCGAGTTGACCCGCCCGGGGTCGAACCAGACCAGTTCCGACGGTGCCGAGTCGTTCTGCCCGGCGCTGGGGTTGAACTTAATGCCATAGGCCGGGTCGCGCAGGTCCAGGGCCCACTCGACCTTGAACGATGCGCAATGAGGGAGCAGGTAGGCCCCCAGCCGCTTCGCTTGCAGCGCCGGCGGCGTGACGTCCAGACGGGGGCGGGCGTACCAGGCCGAGTTGACCGGGGTTGGGAAGGTCAAGTCCGTCCGGTCGCTGACCTCCTCGGTGTACGAGAACACGTCGTTGTCCACTACGTCGATGATGCCGTCCTGAAGGGGCACACTCGATCCGGGTGGGATGGAATCTCCGTCGGCGTCGGCCGCGTCATCGAGCATGCTGGGGACTTTTCCGCCGCTGCCCAGTTCGACCGGATAGAGCGCGGCCAGGTCGCCCTCCGACTGATCGGCGATGAGGACCAGACGCCGGGCCAGGTGCCGGATCTCGGCCGCATGGGGGCAGGCGCCTCCCGCCGCGAAGTAGGTGGCGAAGTCGGACGGCGCGCCGCCGACCCAGGTGCCATCGGACTGGAGTTCGCCCTGCTCGGCCTGGGCATAGATCACTTGGGCCTTATTGGCCTTGATGGCCGGATAGGGGTGGCTCTGAAACGAGTCCGCGCCCGATGCGCCCGTGAAGAACATCAGGACGTCGGCCCGGGGCTGTTCCGGGATGGGGCGCCCGCTCGCGTCGAGAGTCGCCGTTTCGCGCTCGGGGTCCGGGTCGTGCTGATAGCCGTTGGCGGGTTCGCCATCGGCATCCAGCTCGAGCTGCTCGGTCCGCCAGTACGCGTTGGTCGGGTTGGCCTCGATGATGAGCATCGAGCCGTCGGTGCCCTGGGGGAGGTTGGCCAGATCGCGTCGCAGGTTGTCCTCCAGCAGTCGGAGGGCCTGAGTCACCTCGGTGAGCGAGGTGGCCTCGCCGGTCGAGTCGATGGTCAGCTTGAAGACGGTCCCGGCCATGGCCATCATCAGGCCGAGAATGCCGATGGAGACGACCAGTTCGACCAGGGTGAAGGCCGACCGGCGGGCGCGCGGGCGGTGGTTGCCGCCGCGGTTGGCCTGCTGAGCGTCGAGATGGCGGATTTCAAGTTTCATAGTCCCCGGCCTTTCAACCGGCGGCCTCGCATGTCCCCCCGGAGTCCGTAACTCGTTGTGGTGATTGCGTTTAGAGCAACAACCGGGTTCCGGGAGCCGTTCCCTTTCGTCCGTATTATGGGCAGGGACAAGTGTCGGTCCAGACGCCATTTAAGGCGACCAGCCATTGATGAGGGTGATATCCACGACGGGCTGGGGGCCGATGAAGACCGGCAGGCCGTCGGGGGCGCGGGTCTTCTCCACGGCCGGCGGAAAGACCCACACGGTGCGGATGAGTTCCTCCGGAGGGTCACCGGGACCGTTCTGGCCGTCGTCGTCCAACTCTTCAGGTGGGATCTCCTGATCGAGAGTGAGGACAGCCTCGGCGTCGTCGGGCAGGGAAGCCGGATCGACGTCGCGCCTTACGACGCGGTAGATGAGCCCGTTGCGCTCGTCGATCATCCAGGCTCCGGCGGGGAGCATCTCCGTCACCAGGCGATTGGCGGCCTTGCTTCTGTTTGTGAACACCTCCGTCGGGATTCCGCTCGGCGTGGCGGGCGGCGGGTCCAACTCGATGTCGACTCGCCACGGGACCGGGAGCAGGGCGTCGTCAGCGGCACCGAAGTCTATCGGCTTGCTCGGACTAGTGGGGAGCGTCGCGGCGATCGTAGCAGCGTTTTTCGCATTGACGTAGTTCGGGCGATTGGCTGTTTGGCTCACGTCCTGTCGGGCGAACCGGTGCGTGGATTGCCCGCGGCGCAGCGTCACCAGGTACAGCGTGAAGGAACGCTGTTGAGCCGCCGTTGGCTGTTGTGACGGAACGGCCGTTGGATCGTATTCCAGTCTGTGGAGTGCGGCCCAGCAGAAGCGCCGGTCGCGGGCCAGGTCCTTCCATCTGTTGAGCGGCGCACCGGTGCCGAGCCCCGCCGGGTTCGGCAGCGCCGGGATAAACCGGTCCTGAAACGCCACCTGATAAGGGCGGATGCGTGCCGAAACGGCCGAGGGTATTGGATTAACGTAGTAGAGATGGTTGAGTGCGTTTGCCGGGTCAGCGTCGGCAAAGTCACCATACAGCGGCACCGCCGGGTCCGGGGGCGATAAGGGCGCCGCGTCGATGATCCAGTTCTGCATGTGCAGGGCGTGGACCCAGGGATCGGCGATCTCGTTCCCGCTGCCATCCAAGTCCAAGTCGCCGAAGAAACTGGAGACGGTGATGCCTGTGCCGCTCGGGTCCGGCTGGCTCGTGCGGGTCAGCAGCTCGATCGTCGGCAGGGCGTTCGCGGCGGCGGTGTTTGCGATGCTGTCCTCGGTGAGTTCCCGGGCCTTGCTCCACGCGATGGGGAACATGGTGGCCACCACCAGCAGGCCGAGGCCGAGAATGACAATGGCGATCATCAGCTCGGCCAGGGAGAAACCGGGCCGAGCATGCGGAATTGAGAATTGAGAATGGAGAAACGGGCGCGGTCTCATGGCGCCGGCGCGGCGGCGCGCGCCCCGCAGGCCCCGCGGCGTAAGGTTTCCTGTGCAAAATGCGCTTGTCTCAACTCTCAATTCTCAATTCTCAATTCTGAATTCGCTATTCACTCTCTCCCTTCGGCCCTCGGATGACGTCGCCGGAGAGCCTGGAGAGGTAGAGCGGCTGCCCGGAGTCGAGCAGGTAGCCCCTCTTGAGCGGGCGGGTGACCTGCTCGACAAAGACAGCATCGTCGTAAACCAGGAGTCCGTCCACCGAGGGGAAGTTGATGGCGTCGGAACCGGAGTCGTCGCAGATCATGTCGACCAGCGTGCCGCCCAGGAGCAGAACCTGTGTGGTCGATCCGTTCGGCGGCACGGGGGCAAGCCACTTCGTCGCGTCGTTCACCTTGAGGCCGGTACGGTCGCCGTCGCCGTCATCGTCTCCGTCGGAATCGCGGATCAGGATGTTCTCCCGGACGATGAGCCGTCCGTTGTCGGCGAAGAGGACGGTGAAGAAGTTGCGATGCCGCTCGAACTGGTCGTGGTTGGCGGCGTAGTCCGTTCTGTCGATCTCGGCCTCGGACCAAACCGTGTCGTCCACGACGGCCCGCGGGGCGGCGCGGTAGGGGACGGGCAGCGTGATCACCTTGTCGTCGGCGATGCCGTAGCGGTTGGCAGCGACCACCTCGCTGGCGTCGCCGGCCTCGGTGGTGTCGGTCGAGTCGTAGGGGTCGGCCTCGATGGGGAAGATCTTCTGCTCGCGGTCGTCCACCATGAAGAACAGCCCGCGTCGCTTGCCGGTGTAGAGGGCCGCGTCCCGGGCCGACATGAGGGCGCCTTGGACGAGGGTCTCGGCCTCGGACGCCTTGCGCTGCTCCCACATCCTGCTGACCGAAGGGAGGGTCATGCCCAGGATGATCAGGATGACGGCCACGACGACGACCAGCTCGACGAGGGTGAAGGCGGAATGGCGAATAGCGAGTGGCGCGTTGCGAGTTGGGCCCGGACGGTCGCCGCGGGTCGCAACGTCTTGCGCGGTCGGCGGATTGGATGGATCGACGGTCCGCATCGCTACGCCCCTGGGTCCGGGAGTTGTTTGAGCAGTTTCTCGTTCATGTCCGGGTTGGAGTACACGTTGTCGGCGTTCAGCCGGTGGTCGATGGTCCGGACCGGGTCGGCTTGGCTGAAGTCGGCCACCAGATCGGATTCGCCCTCCGTGTCGATGAAGTCCTGCGAGAACTGATCCGGCCCGTCCGGCCCGTAAGAGACCAGCAGCGGCACGCCGCTGTTGGCGGCCACCAGGGCCTTGGAGGTCTTCCGGCGATCGCCGCCCGAGTCGGTCGAGGCGTTCTCGGTGCCGGCCGCGGTCGCGTAGTACTCGATGGGCGTCCCCCAGGAATCGACGAAATAGACCAGGGGCTCGAAGCTGACAAACGGGTTGGTCCGCCTGAGCCCCTGCCGGGGCTCGGCGACTTTGAAGCGCTCGCCGATGCGGTCCAGGATCTCGCTGCCGGCCGGGCTGAACAGCTTGATGGCCAGTGCCATGGCCTTGACGTCGCGCTGGGCGACGTTGTTCAGCGTAAGCCCGCTGCCGGTGTCGTCCTCGAGGTCGCCGCCCGGTGCGATGGTCGTAAACAGCGTGGGGGCCTCGTTAGCGACGGTAAAGGCCTCCAGTTCGTCCGGCGGGTAGTTCTCGGCGTAGCGGCCTTTGGTGGCGTTCTGGTACCAGGGTTTCGACGCGGAGGTCATGTCCTCCTTGAACTGGTCGATGGCCTGGTCCAGGACGATGAGCATGGCCTGGGTGTCTTTGGCCTTGGCCCCGGCGATGACCACGCTGCTGACCGTGATGATGGCCCCGATGAGAATGGAGATCACCGCGACCACCACCAGCAGCTCGATGAGCGTGAAGCCCGGTTGTCGGCGGGTGATCATTGTTGACGCGTCCAGTTGGTGACGTCGTCCGCGGTCCCGTACAGGCCGTCGTTGCCGGCGCTGATCAGCAGGAAGCTCTCCCGGTTGACCGGCGTGTTGCGCTGGGTGACGTTCCGGTCCCAGATAAACCGCTGGAAGGTCCTGTCGAAGTTGGGGTCCCTCATGTCGTCGGTGGCCGGGTTGGGGTCGGCAAACACCGATTTCGCGATCTCGTGCGCGGCTCCGGCGCCGAAGTCGAGGCCGGCGTAGGTCGGGGTGCCGTTGCCGGTGATGGTCATGTTGTCGCGCTGGTCGAAGACGCCGGGCACCGGCGGGTTGGAGCTGGGGTCGGTGGTCATGGGCACGGCGGCCCGCCGAGCGCTGTAGTAGAGGATGGGCTGCCGGAAGGAGTCCACGAACACCTTCTGCCTGACCTGCTGTTCCCCGCCGAAGGGCGCTGTAACGGAGACGATCTTGCCCTCCTTGTTGATCAGTTGGTCGAAGGAGACGACGCGATCGGCCAGGGCCTTGTCCTGGATGTAGGGCCCGTAGCGCGGGCGCCCGGGCTCCAGGGTGGCGGGGTCGAGGTAGTGCCCGGCCTGGTAGACGGCGTCGCCGTTGTTGCCCAGGTCGTCGAACCAGAAGCCCGCCCCGGTGGCGTTGGGATTGATGTCCAGATCGCGGAAGCCGGGCGTGCCCAACGTGTCGGCACCGGCCAGACCGTAGAACAGCAGGCTGGCCCCGCTGACCGGTCCGAAGATGTGCGCTGCCGGCCCGACGGGGGGGGGCCAGAGCGGGTCGCCGATCACGCTGAACTGGGTGCCGTAGGCGCCGCCGCTGCCCTCGGAATCGCTGTGGGAGGGCACGTACTGCCCGCCGATGGAGCGCTCGCTCTTGAACATCTCGTTGCCCTGCTCCAGGGCGCTGAAGAAGGACTGGGTGGAGACATTCCTGGCCTGGACGCGCATGTTGTTGAAGGACGGCAGCAGGATGCCGATCAGCAGGGCGATGATGGTCACCACCACCATCAGCTCGATGAGGGTGAAGGCCGAGCGGCGAACGGCCAACGGCGAACGTCGATCGCCGGCTTGGCTGAGGCGCGGCGGGCTGGCGGCTTGCGGGGCCTTAGGGGCGGTTCGGGGCGGTTTCATCAGGCGACTCCGTGTTTCGGTCTGCCGGGGGCCTTCCGGGCGGGCGGTTACCGGCTCCTTTCGAAGTTGTTCACGTCGTCCGAACCTCCGTAGAGGCCGTCCTTGCCGGCGGTGATCAGCAGGAACGTATTCGGGTTGTAGGGCTTGACGATGGTGTGGTGGGCGCTGGGGTCGTCGTGGTCGAAGCCCACGTCGTGGTTGTGGATGTAGCGCACGAAGGAGACGGGGTCTTCCTCCGGGTCTTCGGGGTTGCCGAACACACTGATGCGGTGTTCACCGCCGCCGAAGTTGAAGCCGGGCCCGGGGGTGGTGTCGCCGGTTCCATCGGCGCCGGTGAAACCCTGGTTGTCGATGAAGTTGTAGATGCCAGGATCGTCATCATCGTCATTGTCGGTGGCGACCTGACCGCGCCGGGCGGCCAGGAAGGGATTGGCCACGTAGTAGAGGATGGGGCGGTCGAAGGAATCCAGGATGACCTGTTCCTTGTTCTCGTCGGGCAGGGTGGCGATAGCCCTTGTGCCGAGCACCTGGTCGGTGCGCTCCAGGGAGAGCTTGTCCGGATCGACGTAAGGCCCGACGCGTGGGAGCGGCTCGTCGTATCCCGTGGGCAGGGGTTCGTACCACTCCTCGGGCTTGTTCAGCAGGTCCTGCGGGACGTCCTGGCGGCGGACGAAGCCCTGCAGGTCCTTGCCCAACAGCATGCGCGGAAGCCAGTGCGCTCCGTAGAGCTCGTAGGCGGGTACGGGGTTCTGTAGCACGTCCATACGAAGCTCTGTCGTGGGGGGGAACAGCGACGGTTGATAACCGGCCGAGGGGACGTACCCGTTGGACAGGCGGAACTCCTTCTCGTTCTCGTTCTTGAACATCTCCAGGCCGGTCTCCAGGGTCCTGATGATCGCCTGCGTCTTGACGTTCTTGGCCTGGTCCCTGGCCGAGCTGAGCGACGGGAGAAGGATGCCGATCAGCAGCGAGATGATGGCGATGACCGTGAGCAGCTCGACGAGGGTAAAGCCCGTCCGCGGCAAAGTAAGGGCGGCGGTCTGGCGGCCGTTTGGAAAAACACACTTTTCGTTCATGACTCCACCTTCCTTCTAGCCAGACGTTCCTTGGCGTCTGCGCCGCTACGCGGTGCGGCGCAACGCCGCGACGGCTGCCGAGTCCGTTAGCGGGCGCCGTGGTCGCCCGGTCACTATGCGCCGCTGGAGGAGACCGAGTTAATCAGCGAGACCAGGGGCAGAAACAGGGCCACCACGATGAAGCCGACCATCGCGCCGAGCACGACGACCATGATGGGCTCGATCAGCGAGACCAGTCCGGCCACGAGGGTCTCGACCTCCTCGTCGTAGTTGTCGGCGATCTTGATGAGCATTTTGTCGAGATCGCCGGTCTCCTCGCCGACGTCGATCATGTTGACCACGATCCCGTCAACCACCTTGGCGGCCCGCAGCGGGTTGGCGAAGCTGTCGCCCTCTCGGATGGCGTCGTGGATGGTCCCCAGGGCCCGGGCGAAGACCTCGTTGCCGGAGGTCTCCTTGGTGATGTTGATGGCCTCGAGGATGGGCACGCCGGCGTTGACCAGGGTGCCCAGGGTCCGGGTGAAGCGGGCGACGGAGGTCTTCTGCAGGATTTTGCCCATGATGGGGATCTTGAGCACGCAGGTGTCGACGACGTAGCGTCCGCCCCGGGACTGCTTCAGCAGCTTGAGGAACAGGAAGAACAACACCGGGCTGAGCAGAATGACCGCCCAGCCGGGCGGCGAGCCCTTGATGAACCAGTTGGAAATGTCGATCAGCAGAACGGTCACGCTGGGCAGCGTGGTGTCGAAGTCCCGGAAGATCTCCTCGAACTTGGGCACCACCACGATCATGATGCCACTGACGATCAGGACCGAGAAGCTGACCACCACGATAGGGTAGATCATGGCGCCGATGACCTTGCGCTTGAGCCGCTGGCTCTTCTCCATGAAATCGGCCAGGCGCAGCAGAATCACATCGAGCACACCACCGGTTTCACCGGCGGCGACCATGTTGACGTAGAGTCGGTCGAAGGCCCTGGGGTGCTTGGCGAAGGCCTCGGAGAGCGTCGATCCGCCCTCGACGTCTTCGCAAACACCGGCCAGGGTGTGCTTGAGCAGGCCGGGCTTCTGTTGCTGCTGGAGAATGTTCAGGCTTCGGAGGATGGGGAGGCCGGCGTCCTGGAGCGTGGAGAGCTGGCGAGTGAACTGGGTGATCAACTTGGTGGAGACTCCACCGATGGTGATGCCGCCGCCACCCTTCTTCTTCTTGGCCGCAGCGCCGGGTCCGCCGGCGGCCTTCTTCTTCCCTCCCTTTTCGCGGATGCGGGTGGGGAAGTAGCCCAGGTTGCGGATCTTGGACAGGGCGTCCTCGTTGGAGACGGCCTCGACCTCGTCCTTGACCTCCTGGCCCGCCTGGTTCATCGCCTCGTAGACGAATGTTGCCATAATGCTTCCCCGTTAGTCCCTAATCCTCCAGTACGGTCCCTTTGACGACCTCTTCGATGGTGGTGATGCCGTCGTAGATGGCCGCCAGTCCGCTGTCCCGTAGCGTGCGCATCCCCCGTTTGATGGCCATCTCGCGGAGCACAGCGGTCGAGGCGAGCTGCATGATGGCCTCACGCATGTCATCGTCCAGGAGCATGATCTCATAAATCCCGATCCGCCCGCGATAGCCGGTGTTGTTGCAGTAATCGCAACCCTTTCCGTAGTAGAGCGTCTTGCCGGCCACATCGTCCGGATTCAGGTTCAGCTCCATCAGCAACTGCTCGGAGGGCTGGAACTCGGTCTTGCAGTTCTTGCAAACCCGTCGCACCAGCCGCTGGGCGACGACCGCTTCCAGCGTGGCTGTAACCAGGAACGGTTCGAGGCCCAAGTCGAGCAAGCGCGCAATGGCACTGGGCGCGTCGTTCGTGTGCAGGGTCGTGAGAACCAGGTGTCCGGTCAAGGAGGCCTGGACCATGATCTCGCCCGTTTCCAGGTCGCGGACCTCACCCACCAGAATGATGTCCGGGTCCTGTCGCAGGAAGCTCCGCAGGCAGCGGCCGAAGGTCAGCCCGATGTCCGGCCGCACCTGGCACTGCACCATCCCGTCAATGTCATACTCGACCGGGTCTTCGCTGGTGAGGATCTTGACCTCCGGGGTGTTGAGCTCTCGCAGGGCGGCATAGAGCGTCGTGGTCTTGCCGCAGCCGGTGGGGCCGGTGTTGAGCACCACGCCGTTGGGCTTATGGATGATCTGGCGGAAGATCTCGAGGTCGTCCTCGCGCATGCCGAGCTTGTCCAGATCGAGTTGGACGCTGGAACGGTCCAGCACACGCATGACGACGCTCTCGCCGAACATGGTGGGCAGGACGGCGATCCGCATGTCGACCTGGTTTCCGCCGACCAGCAGCTCGACACGCCCGTCCTGCGGCAGGCGGCGCTCGGCGATGTCCAGGTCGGCCATGACCTTGATCCGCGAGGTGATGGCCAGGGCGATGTACCGCGGCGGCGGGACCATCTCGTAGAGGACGCCGTCGATGCGGTAGCGCATCTTGAACTCGTCCTCGAAGGGCTCGAAATGGATGTCGGAGGCCTTGTCCCGAATGGCCTGCAGGAGCACCAGGTTGAGCAGCTTCTTGACGGGGTTGGCCTCGGCCAGCTCCTTGAGTTCATCCAGATCGATGCTGTCGCCTCGTCCTGCGAAGCGGACCAGGGTCTCGTCGGTCTTGATCTCCTCGATCAGGCCCAGGATGGATTCCTGTTCACCCTCGGGGTAGTAGCGGTCGAGGGCCTTCTGCAGGTCTTCAGGGGTGGTGATGGCGGCCTGGACCTTGAAACCCATCAGGGTCTGCAGGTCGTCGGTGGCCCGGAAGTTGTCCGGACTGGCCATGGCCACGAAGAGGCAGTGACGGTCGTCGTCGTAATCGAAGGGGACGATCTTGTAGGTGTTGGCCATCTGGGCGGGGACCAGGCCGATGACCTCCGGGGTGACGTCGCGCTCGGAGAGGTCGACGGTCTTCATGCCGATCTGAGCGGCCAGGGCGAGGTTGAGGTCCTCTTCGGTGATGTGTCCGAGCATGACCAGAATGGAGCCGAGTGGGCCGCCCTGCTGCTTCTGGACCTCGAGCGCCTCGGTGACCTCGGCGCGCCGAATCCGTCCCATCTTGATGAGGATACGCCCCAACTGTCGCCCACGAAGCTGCTCGATGGGGGGCATTGCGGGTCGGGTGGCCATGAATCTGATCTCCCCGCCCCATGCGGGCGGCGTGTCGGCCGGGCGGTTGGGTCCGGCGCTCCGGAGGCCCGTGGGCCTGGGGCTTTACTTCCTCAGTTGCGGGATGTCCTCTTCTTCGCCTTCCTTCTTTTCGCCGATGTCCTTCATCTCCATGCCGCGGCGGTAGGCGTCGATCTTGTCCTGCATCTCGCCTGGGTTGCGTGACTTGTCGATGGCCTCCTCGGCCGGGACCGCGCCGGAGGCATACAGGTTCCAGAGGTGCTCGTCGAGCAACTGCATGCCGTACTTCTTTCCGGTCTGAATGGCCGAGTCGATACGGTAGGTCTTGTTCTCCCGGATGAGGTTGGAGATGGCCGACGTGACCACCATGAACTCATAAGCCGCGACCATCCCCTTGGGAATGCGCGGCAGCAGGGCCTGGGACAGGACGGCGATCAGGTTCGTGGAAAGCTGGACGCGGATCTGCTCCTGCTGCTCGTGCGGGAAGGCGTCCACGATCCGGTTGATGGTGCCCTGGGCGCCGGTGGTGTGCACCGTGCTGAAGACCAGGTGACCCGTTTCGGCCGCTCGAATGGCCGACTCCATCGTCTCCAGGTCCCGAAGCTCGCCCACCAGGATCACGTCCGGGTCCTGCCGCAGCACGCGACGCAGGGCCTCCGAGAAGCTGGGCACGTCGTTCCCGACTTCACGCTGGGTCAGGATCGACTTCTTGTGGTTGTGGTAGTACTCGACCGGGTCCTCCACGGTCACGATGTGCCGGTCGAAACTGGTGTTGACGTAGTCCAGCATGGTGGCCAGCGTGGTGGTCTTGCCGCAGCCGGTGGGCCCGGTCACCAGGAAGAGCCCTCGGGGCCGCCGGCACAGGGCCTTGCAGATCTTGGGCAGGCCGATCTCCTCGAAGGTCAGCATCTTGGAGGGGATCAGCCGCAGGACCAGGGCGATGTTGCCCTTCTGGCGGAAGACGGCCACGCGGAAACGCCCGGCGTCGCCGAAGGCGAAGCCGAAGTCAGTGCCACCCTCCTCCTGGATTTCCTGCTGCCCGCGCTCGGGGGTGATGGATTTCATCAGGGCCGTGGTGTCGTCGGGCGTGAGGACCTTCGTTTCGAGGTTGCGCAGCCGGCCGTGGAGGCGGATCACCGGTGGGCGTCCCACGGTCAGGTGCAGGTCGGACGCTCCCTGTTTGATTACGGTCTCGAGCAACCGGTCAATGTGTATGCTGGACATCTGGAGTTCCCATTGCGCTGTTGTGCGTTGTGGCGGAAGCCGCGACTCGCAGTGCCGTGGTCGCGTGCTTCCCGGTCCGCGGGGGCGCCTGCCGGGCGGGGCGGGCTTGCCACCGCTAGGCCGCTTCGTCCGCCGTGACCAGGCCCTCGGCCTGGGTGATTCGAGCCACCTCCTCGAGGCTGGTCTTACCCCCGAGGATCTTGATCTTCCCGTCGCCCAGCAGGTTCCTCATACCGGAAGCCACGGCGGCCTTTCGCAGCTCAGCGACCTGCGCTCTGCGCTGGGCCATTTCGCGCAGCTCGTTGTTCATGACGAACAGCTCGAAGATGCCCTGTCGCCCACGATAGCCCGTGCCGCCGCAGTGCTTGCAGCCGGCGCCCTTCATGAAGGTGGCGCCTTCTATCTCCTCCGGCGTGAAGCTGAGCAGCTTGAGCAGGAAGGGGTCGGGCTCGGGGTCCTCGGTCTTGCACTCCGGGCAGATGATACGGATGAGCCGCTGCGCCATGATGGCCTGAATGGAGCTGGCTACCAGGAACGGCTTGACGCCCATGTCGATCAGACGGGTGATGGCCGACGGGGCGTCGTTGGTGTGCAGCGTGCTGAAGACCAGGTGCCCGGTCAGGGCGGCCTGGATGGCGACGTCGGCCACCTCCTTATCGCGGATCTCGCCGACCAGGATGATGTTGGGGGCCTGACGCAGCATGGCCCGCAGGATTCGGGCGAAGCTCAGCCCGATCTCCTCCTTGACCTGACACTGGTTTATGCCGGTGAAGTTGTACTCGACGGGGTCCTCGGCGGTGATGATCTTCTTGTCCGGGCGGTTGAGTTCCTGCAGGGCGGCGTAGAGCGTAGTGGTCTTTCCGGAACCGGTCGGCCCGGTGACCAGGAAGATGCCGTTGGGCCGGCGGATGATCCTGAGGAAGATCTGATAATTGTCGTGCTCGAAACCCAGGGCCTCGATGCCCACCTGGGCGGACTCCGGTCGCAGAATACGCAGGACGATGCTCTCTCCGTGATAGCTGGGCAGGGCGCTGACCCGGAAGTCGATCTGCTGCGCGCCGAACTTCATCTTGATACGGCCGTCCTGGGTCAGCCGCTTCTCGGCGATGTCCATGCCGGACATGATCTTGAAGCGTGTGCCCAGGGCGGCCTGCATGGCCTTGGGCACATCGTCGCGCACGTGGCAGACGCCGTCAACGCGGTAGCGCACCCGGACGCGGTTGGCCATCGGCTCGACGTGGATGTCGCTGGCCCGCCCGCGCACCGCTTCTCCGATGATCAGGTTGACCAGCCGGACGATGGGGGCCTCGCTGTCGTCGTCGGTTTTGCCGATGACGCCGTCCCCCTCGTCTTCGGGAGCGTCCTGGTCGATGCTGGCCATGGTCTGCGACAACTCGTCGGCGTCCGCGTTGATGAATTTGTCGATGTAGCGCTTGACCTGGGCGGGGGCGGCCAGGGCCGGCGTGATCTCCTTGTTGAGGTGGAAGCGGAGCCCGTCCAGCGTTTCCAGGTCCAGCGGGTCGGTGATGATGACCTTGAGCCGCCCGTTCTCGGTGCCGGCCGGAAGGACCATGTACCGCCGGATCAGGTCCACCGGGATGGCCTCCAGCTGGGCCTGCTCGACGGCGTTCTTGTCCAGATCGACGTACTCGAGCCCGAACTGCGTCGCCAGGGCCTTGGTGACGTCCTCATCGGAGCAGAGTTCCAGTTCGACCAGGGCCTCACCGATCCGTTTGCCGTTCTCCTTGGCGTACTGGAGGCCGTCGGCCAGGGCGTTGGCGTTCAACAGGCCCCAGTCCATCAGGATGTCACCGAGTTTCTTACGTGTTCTGGCCATGCCTATCGGGCCTGCCTTCCAGGACTGGCAGCAGCGGAATCCAGCCCCCCGGGGTCCACCGGTTCTGGCGGACCGGGGATGGGTTCCCACAGGATCAGCGGGGTCGGCCGGGGCCCGGCGCCACCGCACAGGTTCCCCCTCGCGTGCACAGGCACGCGGACCGGCCCCAGTGGATTCTATCGGCCCAAGGCGGGCGCATCAATCCGGACCAGCCGGCCCCGTGACGGTCGGGTTGCCCGGACCGGCGGGGTCCCCCGGCGGAAGGAGACCGATGGTGGCCGGGATCGGCCCGTCGATGCCGTCCGGTAGTATAGGTGTCCAGGGCAGGGGCATTCCACCGCCGCCCTTCGGCCCGCCGTCGGCTGTGTCGGCATTATCGGGCGAGGCCTCGTTTTCGGTCGCTTCCGGCGTGCCCTCGATCCTGGGATCGATGACCCGCTCGGCGCGTCGATCAAGCGGGGGCGCAGTTTTTGCGTTGCGATGGACGGCCGCGGCGTGGGACAATTCGGTGGGCGCGTCGGCTGAAGGTCGCGGATCGTCGGGCACACAGGCTCATCGCGCGTCTTGCGGCAGAGGTCGCGGTACAGGTTCGAATGGTCGGTCGCTACGAAACGCAGGAGTATGTGATCCCCGTGGCCGGGCGGACGTTGCGGCTCCTGGGGCCTAAGCGACCGCATTCGCTGCGGAACGATCCGGCAGTCGAGCAGCGCTTCCTCGACGACGGCTACATGCCCTACTGGGCGACGCCGTGGCCGGGGGCCCTGATGCTGGCCGAGTACGTGATCCGCAACGTCGAGCCCACTCCCGAACCCGTCCTGGAGATCGGCGCCGGGCTGGGACTGGTGGGCCTGTCGCTGGCGATGGCCGGCCACCGCGTGATCGTGACGGATTATGACCAAGACGCCCTGGCCTTCGCCCGGGCCAACGCGGCCCTGAACGGCGTCGATCTGGACGACGTTCGACTGCTGGACTGGCGCGAGCCGCCGGACGAGCGCTTCGCCAGGATCGTGGCCGGCGAGGTGCTTTACGAGAAGCGGGACGTCGGGCCGATCGCCTCGCTCATCGCATCGTGCCTCGAACCCACGGGATTGGCGCTGGTGAGCGCTCAACACCGCACGGCCGTCGAGGACTTCCCCGGTGCGCTGGCGGACGTGGGGCTGTCCTGCGAGGCGATTCCCGTGCAGTGCAGAGCCATCCCGCGACCGGACGCCATCGACGCCCGAATCCTCAACGGAACGGTGTTTCGCATCGGTCATCGCCAGCGGTAAACGGTCGCCGCACGTGCCGGCCGGCATGCCTGCTCCCGTGCCCCACATTACCGACGCCCTGGATGCAAAGGACCTGGACGCAGCCGAGCACTGCGCCCAGGTCCTGCTGGGGCAAGATTGTTGCCTCGCCCCAGTCGCATGCCATCGTGGTGTCGCTCTGTTACTCCGAGTTCGCCGGGGTAACCTCGGCCGGTCGGCGATTCGCCCCCAGCACACCCGGCCGGACGCCGGCGGCCGGCAGCCGGGCGGCTTCCGCCGGCACGGTCACCGGCACGCCGCGGAACACGTGCGGCGTCTGAATGACCTTGGCGCCTCCATCGAAGGACCGCGGACCGCAGTCCGTGCAGTCCGTGCCGTACTCGCAGACCGAATACATGGACCCGGGCCCGCCGTCGTCACACTCGCCGTCGAAGGCGTAGGCACAGTCGTCCGTGCACAGGCCGCCGGTCCCGATGTCGCCGTCGTCGACGTCGGCATCCCGCACGCCGCAGTCGTAGCAGTCGGTGCCGTGGTCGCAGACCGCGTACACGGACCCGGCCCCGCCGTCGTCACACTCGCCGTCAAACGCGAAGAAGCAGGTGTTCAGGCAGGTGCCTCCGCCGCCGTCGCCTTCGCCAAGCGGCTTGACCTCGACCTCGCCGCTGTAGGTCACGCTGTTGCCCGCCTGCGTGTCGGTCTCGAACGTCAGCGTGTAGGTCCCCGACTGCCACTGGAAGTCGTCGTCCCGGACGAAGTAGACGTAGCCGTCGGAGTACCAAACCTCGTACGCCTGTGACGCCGAAGCGTCGAACGGGTCCGTGACCGTGATCGTGCGGATGAAGACCGCCTCATCGAAGTGATAGAAGAACACCAGGTAGATCATTGTCTGCCCCGTGGCCGCATCCACCTCGGCAAACTGATAGGCCTCGTCGAGGTATCCGGCGGGATCGGGACCGGGGGTCGGCTCCGGCCCGGGCCCGGGTTCGGGGTTCGGCGGCTCCCGGTCGCCGCGCGGTTCGGTCGAGTAAGCCTCGTACGCGGTGGCCTCGAAGGTCTCGTAGGCCATCCACATGAAACCGTTGTCACCCCACTGCGAGCTCCAACTGTTCATGATCCGATACGCACCGCGCGTGTCGTCGTAGCCCACGACGGCCATGGCGTGTGCGGCGTGCTGCTCACCCTGCGTGAGCAGGACACCGCTGCCCTGGTAAACGCCCGAGCCGGTGAACTCCGCAAAATCGTCGTAAAGCGTCGCACCGAACACGATGATCCGCCCGGCCGCCAGCTCGCCGCGCATGGTGTTCCGGTCCGTCCACTGGATGCGGTTGTAGCTGCCGACGCGGAAGTTCGCGGCGTCGGCCGCCGAGGGGCTGTCGAAACACATGTCGTCGCGGTATTCCACCGTGCCCAGGCTCGAGCAGCCCGCCTGGATCAACAGGTCCATCGCCGTCTGGATGTACGTACCGCTGCCGCAATTGAGGCTGTCCGTCTCGAGCAGCTTGGCATAGAGGTACCCCGGACTGGCCTGGTGCTCCGCCGCGTTCACGCCCCAGGTGAACTGACGGTTGGCCGTGTACGTCGCCGCGGCGTACGCCGAGGCCCAGGCCGTACACGAGCCCAGGTTGCCCTGGTTCCCCACCGGCGGCAGGTCGGTCAATTCGGTGGAAGCCGGGAAGCTGGCGGGCGCGGCGGCCCCGGCGGCCGCGTATGGATTGATCGCCTGTGGTATGGCCTCGACTTCTTCCGGATCCGGCACCAGGTTGCCGAAGGTGACCCCGGTTGGCGAGAAGTCGTCGTCCCCCGGCCCGTCGGCGTTGCCTTGCCCTCCCCCGGCTCCGCCCGAGTCGCAGCCCGGCAGCCCGATGAACAAAACCAATCCCCCCGCCAGCGCAACTGCAACATGTCCCCAGGTTCGTCTGAGCATTACGATGACCTCCATAAAGAAACGGTCCGTGAGTTTTACAGCTCCGAGATCTCCCATTTACACGGAAGTCTTCCTCGGGTCCACGAGAAACCAGTGGTCCCGTGTCACGGGTGATCGTGGCTCCGCACAATCCGAGCCAGAGCCCGCCGTCGAATCGAAGAGGAAGTGCCCGCCTTCACCTGTCACCTGGCGGATGCCCTTGTCAGAACTCCGGCGTCTCGCTCAAGCAACGGGCGGCACTGCCGGACCACCGGACGACCGCGGTGAAGGAGCAGCACTACAAGGCAGTGCCGCTAGGCTGTCACCGACAACTGATCGACGGCCTGCCGGCCTTCGGCATGACGGCATAATGCACGGTTCATCGCGCGACCAGTCGCGCTACCCCAACCACGGGGCCTGGAGCGCCGGAACCGCCGGACGGGCGCGATCACCCGAACCTTGCGGCGATCGAGCCTTACCGAGATTGCCGGAGGAGGGACTCGAACCCTCACCTGGTTGCCCAGACGGGATTTTGAATCCCGCGCGTCTGCCAATTCCGCCACTCCGGCGAAGAGTCTGCCCGGAGGCCTCTGTCATCGAGCCGATCACATGCCCCGCATCAGCGCCCCGGCGCAGGCCGACCTGCAGCTCAAAACGCTATCTTAGCCGCCGCCGGAGCCGACGCAACAGACCGGCCCGCGTGACGAAGACCCCGGCCGCACGGATTGCCTCGCTACGGGCACCGCCGACGCCCGGGCTGGCGGAGCATCGCCCTGTGCCGCGCCACCGCCGGATCGACTCGCGGACTCGAGAAATGCACCCACATTCCGTTTCCGTGATCGGCGAATGGCGGTAGCATGAGGCAGTCGTTAGTGCAGACTTCGGTTTCCCGCGACGGGCCCCATGATCCAGGCCGGTGCCCGGGACGCGGGTGACCCTTCGCTCCGCCGAAAGGCCGCCATTCGTAGGGGGATTCTCCTTGGACAGGCCTGGATTCGATCACAAGGTAAGGGGGACTACACCATGAGTGAGCTGAAGGGCGTCGCTCCGGAGACACTGGTGGTCCACGCCGGCGTCGGCCGCTACGAGCACCATCCCGTCGTACCGCCGATCTATCAGACTTCCACCTTCGCGTTCGACAGCGCGGGCGAAGGGGCGGCTCTGTTCGCCGGCGAGCGCGAAGGCTTCATCTATTCGCGGATGGGCAATCCGACCGTACTGGCCCTCGAGAAGTCGCTGGCCGTGCTCGAGGGGGGATACGGGGCATTGGCCTGCGCCAGTGGAATGGCCGCCATCCACACCTCGTTCGTCGCTCTGGCCGGGGCCGGGGACCACGTGGTCTGCAGCGACGCGGTCTACGGCCCGACCTGCACGCTGCTCGAAACCGTGCTGAGCCGCCTGGGGATCGAAGGGACCATCGTAGACACGTCGAACCTTCAGGCCGTCGAACAAGCCATCCGACCCAACACCAAGGTCGTCTACGTCGAGACGCCGGGCAACCCGACGCTGGTCATCACCGACCTCGAGGGCGTGTGCAAGCTGGCCCACGACCACGGGGCCGCAGTGGTGGTGGACAACACTTTCATGAGCCCCATCCTCCAGCAACCCTTCAAGTGGGGCGTCGACGTCGTGGTCCACAGCCTGACCAAGTTCCTCAACGGTCACGCCGACGTGGTCGGCGGCATGATCGTGGTCAAGGACGAGGCCCGCTTCGCAGGGTTCCGTAAGCTCCTGAACCAACTGGGCGGTGTGCTGCCGCCGTTCGAGTCCTTTCTGGTGCATCGGGGCGTCAAGACCTTGAGCCTGCGCATGGAGCGCCAATGCGCCAACGCCATGCAGATCGCCCAGGTCCTCGAGGCCGACCCGCGAGTCGATTGGGTCCGCTTCCCCGGGCTGGAGAGCCATCCGCAGTACGCCATCGGTCGCAAGCAGATGTCGGGGCCGGGGGCCATGATCAGCTTCGAGCTCAAGGCCGGATTGGACGCGGGCCGCAAGATGATGAACGCCGTCGAGCTGTGCACGCTGGCCGTCAGTCTCGGGGGGGTCGAGACCCTCATCCAGCATCCGGCCAGCATGACGCACGCCTCCATGGGAGCCGATGCCCGACACCGGGCGCGCATCACCGATGGGCTGGTGCGCCTCTCGGTGGGCATCGAGAACGTCGACGACATCATCGCCGACCTGAAGCAGGCCCTGGATCAGTCCGCATGAGACCGGTCTGAAGGGTGCCACGGTTCTTTTACAGGCGGGTTTCGCCGTACGACCATCGCGCAGCCAAACACCGGCGGGCAAGCCGCCCGACCGAGCCGCATCACCACGGCAGAGGTGCCGACGTCCCCATCCCCGGTCCCAGAACGACGGCGTTGAACAGCAGGCGCCCGGTGCCTTCGGTGCACGCCCGGAAGAAGGGGTCGAACGCGAACAGGATCATCTGGCCGGCCCCCACGCCCTCGACCGTGGCGTAGGCTGTCCCCGCCAGCCCCTCTCGCGCCTCCGGCCAGAACAGGCCGCTGAGGCGGAGGTGTTGCTCGTCGCTGAGCCGCACGGGCGTGGCCACCGGGTGTTTCGACATGTAGGCGTACTCGCCTTCCAGCATCACGGGAAGCCTCTCGCCCAGACCGAAACAGAGCCAGTGTTCCGGGTCGAGCGCGGCGTCCGCCATCGCCCCGAGCGGACTGAAGATTCGCCGCCACTCGTCGGCCCGCTTCAGGGCGTCCGCGTCGGGTTTGGCCTTGGCCTCGGCGTCGGGCTTCTTGTCGGCGTCCGGGCCCGCCGGCTCCGTCGTTGTAGTGGGTGGGGGCTTCGTTCCCCAGACCTCGGCCGGGTCGATCCGGATCGTGCGGGCGTCGCGTTCGCGTTTCACGGCCTCGTCATAGACGGCTAGCTTGTCCAGCACGTCGCGCTTCAGCCGGACGGACCCCAGCTTGAGCTCCTTGCCGGCCACGAACGCGGCGGAGCTACCCAGCGCGATCAGCGTGCCGCCCGATTCGACCCAGGCCTTGATCTTGCCGATGGTCTTGACGTCGAGCACCGCCCCCAGCGGCGCGGGGTCCCAGCAGTGCGGCAGGATCAGCACGTTGTACCTGCGCAGATCGATCTGCCCGAGCCGCTGCACGTTGATCGGTGACGCACGCAACCCCAAGCGCTGATCCAGCGCGAACCAGGTGGAGCCGAATGACGACGCGGAGATCGGCCACTGTGAGGCGACGGCCACCCGCGGCGGCTGAAGCAGTCGAAAACGGTTCCCGCCCAGGTCCGGTCCCTTTTCGCTCAGTGCGGTATCCGCCGGACGGACGTCGAGAGTCAGGTCGGCCGCGGCGTCGGCGATGATTTGCCGCAGGTCCTCGGGATTCTCGTGCCGCCGCAGCAGGACCGCGCCGGGCTGGTACTCTCGCCCGCCGATGGTGAAGGGCTTGACGGCGACGCGCGGTTGGCACCCGCGGTCGAGCAGACGCACCAGCAGTGGAAACACGTCCGCGTCGGAACCGTCGATCACGTAACCGTACCGGGGAACATCCTGCCGCAGACCTTTTGCCGGTGCCGGCGGGGCGCCGGTCGCGACGTCCGGCACCTCCCGCGCCCAGCAGGCCTCCAGCCCGAAGGACATGGCCAGGTTCCAGGCCGCGATGTCGTACATCCTGCTGCCGCGGCGCTGCTCGAGTTCCTTTCGCTCCTCCGCCAGAGCCTTATCCGACATGTGAGGATCGAAGCCCAGCAAAGCATGCAACAGGCGTCGGTGCGGTTGCAGGGATCGCACAATAAGCGTACCGGCCGGGAACTCTCGCGTCTCCGCCTGCTCCCCCCAGACGTCGCTGACACCGCGGGCCTCAAACGGCTCGCCGGCCACGGCGGATTCAACCCCCTGACGATCCAGCACCTCGACCAGCCGGTTAAACCGCCCCCGGTCGGACGCCGGCGGCAGCAGAAACGTCTCCGCGCCGGAACCCTCATCGGAGACGGCCCACTGCCGGTCGGCCAGGAAGTCGGCCATGATCTCGCGACGGTTGGCCCGCAGCGTGTTCAGATTGGCCAAGCTGCTCACCACGTGGTGGTGGACACTCTCGCCATAGGTGAGCTCCTGTCCGGTGGCCTGCTTGACGGCATCCGCGTTCACACCGGCCTGCTCATACAGAATCCCCACCGCGCCGAGCACGTTCGCCCAGGCGTTGGCGTAGCCCACGGACCATTCCTCGTACCACTCTTGGGTGTAGTAGCTCCATCCGTGGCGATCGAAGGCCGCCGCCTGGTCGGCCGAGAAACGGCGCCGCCACTCCAGGTTCCTTGCCGACAGGTTCACGTTGTGCGGCTCGCGCGGCGGGTCGAACAGGTACGTATCCAGCCCGCCCATCTCGTGAGAGTCCACGAGCAGGTGGGGATTCCACGACTGAATGACGCCCGCCCGGCCGCGAGTTTCGGGATGGACCAGCGTCAGCCAGTCGCGGTTCATGTCGAAGAGGTAGTGGTTTCCCCGGCCGGCCGACCACAGCCCCGAGTGGTGCATCGCCTGAAAGTCGGGGTTGGGGACCTTGCCCACCAGATGTTGGAGCTGGCCCAGGTATCGCTCTCGGCCGTCGGGGTTCATCAGCGGGTCGATGTGAATGACCAGGTCCTCGCGGAGCTTGACGGTCGCTTCGTCCAATCCCGCGGTGAGCTGATAGGCGACCTGCATGGCGGCGTCGGTGCTGGAGAGTTCGTCGCCGTGAATGGCATAGGCCAGCCAGGCGACTCCCGGCAGATCGTCCAGAAGCCGCCGCGCTTCATCGTTGCCGGAGAGCGTCCGCGGGTCGGCCAGCCTGGCGTTGTCCGCTCGGATCGCGTCGAGCCGTCCGTGGTTGGCCTCGCTGGTGATCGTCAGGTAGTACAGGATGCGGCCTTCGTGCGACTCGGCGTACGGTGTCAGCGTGACCAGTGGCGAGGCGTCGGCCAGGGCGCGCAGGTAGCGAACGAGTGGCTCGTACCGCACGGCCTGCTCGCCGACCTGGTGGCCGATGATCGACTCCGGTGTGGGGATGTTCGCGTCCACGGGGCCGGCAAGGGCGAACGGGTCGTCGGCGCGATCGGCCGAGGTGCTGACCGTGCCCTGTGCCGCGGCGCCCGCGCTCATGCAACCGGTGGCCAGAAGAACGGTCAGGCCGGCCAACCTGTAGACCACACCGGCGTTCCAACGACCCGGACGACGGCAACATTGCATCGGCGTGTACTCCTTGGCGGACGCGAACGGGGCGGACTATACGGCGCCCCCGTAGTGCTGCCAAGGAGGGCAGCCCGCTACCGGCGGGATGTTGCACAACGTCCGAGTGCGGCAGAGCGGATGCGAATGCAATGGACGTGAGCGGCGCGCCTTCGACTCAGCGCACCTGGGCCGCGCGCCGGGCGGCGTCTGCGGCCACGCGCTGCAGGCGGTCACGCTCGTTCTGCTGCACCAGCATGGAGGCCCGGGCGGCATCTTTGTTACGCCCCATCCGTTGCAGCAGGCCCACCCAATGCAACCCGTCGCCCGGGTGCGTCGTCGCTTCGTACAGCTCGCGCGACCAGCGCTCGGCCTCGTAATACTGCTTCAGGTCCAGCAGCAGCTTGATCCCGGCCCGCAGCGAATCGAATCGCCCGGGAGCGTTGCCGTCCGACCAGTCATAGCACCAGCGGTACCACGCGATGGCCTTCCCCGTGAGGCCGGCCTCGGCACAGATGCGCCCGATCTCGGCGCCGAACTTCGCGTCGCGCGTCCGCGTGAAGATCAGGCGGCAGGCGTTCTCGAAGGTCTCGACCTGACCCTCTTGTTCGGCCAGCGGCAGGGCCTTCCGCACCGCCCGGACCACGATGGGCGGATACTCGGGGTCCACGTCGATCGCCGCTTTGTATCGCTCGAGCGCCTTGTCGAACTTCTGTTCCCCGGCGAAGAGGTCGCCCGCCAGCATGAACAGGTTGGCGGACAGCTCCGGGGCGCGTTCGACCTGCTCTCTGGTCAGCGACTTCCTGGCCGCCTCCAGGAACCGCCGCTCGTGTTCGGGCGGCAGATGTTCGTGCGCCTCCAGCAGCGCAAAGTAGACCACGTCCGGCTCCCGTGTGCCCGTCAGCGAGGCCAGCCGGTCCAGCAGCCCCGCCAGATCGTCCGGCCCGATTCGCTTGCCACGCGCCAACGACTGCACCGCATCCCAGGCAACGGCGTTGTACGGATCGGCCTTCAGCGCCTCGCGTACCAGCCAGAGCGGCCTGAGCTTGCGCTCCACGGTGTAATAGGCTGCCAGCCGCTCGGACTCGCGGCGAGGATCGGACGGCTCGGCGATGGCTTGCAGCGCGGCGGGATCGGTCGGCACCTCGGCCCGGACCCACTCGGGCACGCGCAGAGCCACCTGGGCAAGGGCCGCGGCCACCTCCCGCTTCGACCGGCCCTGCCGCAACGATCGCAGCAGGAAGCTCAGCGTCTGGTCCGAGCCCTTCCGCCCGGTGGCCGGATCGACCACCCACCCGAAGCCGCGCCCGCCGACCTCGCCCCAGACGTATTCGTCGTTGACCGCCCGAAGTTGCAGGCACCAGCAGTGCCCCACGATGCCCGGGCCGTGATGCTCGATCGCCGCGACCGGCCAGCCCAGCGCGCGTCCGACCTGCGCCGCGTAGTAGGCCTGATCGCCGCAGGTCCCGCCGTAGTCGTGAATGTTCGGGAGCGTGTAATTCTTCCCGGCCAGGTGTCTCGGGCGTTTTCCGATCAAGGCGTCGTGGTCGTATTCCACGTCGCGATAGACGTTGTCCAGGTTCCACTCCGCGCGGTAACGCTTGTAAGCCCACGTGCGCTCCTCTCGCGACACACGCTGGTCCACCAGATAACGGGCCACCTCATGGGGAAGTCTGGCCACGTCGTAGGCGGACTCGACGCGCGAGTTTGTCAGCCAGCGGAACGTGTCTTTGCGCCGTTCGAGCGACGAGTCGTGCCTGTCAAACACGATGGCCATGGCCACCGCCAGGTCCGGGTGCCGCACCATGGCACCCGTGGAATGGCCGTAGAGTTCGTGCAGCACGGAGACTGCGGCCGCGACGTCATCCTGGTCCGTCACGGCAAACACGAACCGCCTCGTCAGCTCGGGTTGGGCCAGCAGCCAGCGCTGGAACCGGCTCAGCTCGAAGGGGGACACCGCGTCGCTGCTGAAGCACGGAATGTACTCGGCGAAAAGATGGCAGTAGGTCAGCCCGGTCAGCGTCTCGGCGTCCCACGGGCCGCCCACCACTCGCGCGGCCGACAGGGTCCGAAGTCGATCCCGGGCGGCGTCCCAGTCGCGAGTCTCGGTCGCGTTCCACAGCAGGTCGAAGCTGTGCAGGGCCACCTTCCGATCCGCCGGCGACATCTGCTCGTAAAACGGAACCCGCTGCGCCACGGCGGGGGGCTTGATGGGCTTGCGATCCTTCCCGGCGCCGGCGGCCGCGGGCAAACCGAGAAACAGAATGATCAGTGCGGCCCAGAGGTGGCGGGTCACAGTGCGGCCCTGCCTTTCAGTTGGAACCTCGCTGCCGTCGCGACCGGACACGCATTATACCAGAACCGAGGTGTCGGGGATGAGGCGTTGCGGGATGATCGGCCACTGGCAGGCTCGGTCCCGGCGACCGCATGCACCGGCCGCCTGCGTCGGGCGGGCACTCGTGCTATCATCGCCCTCTCCGGCAGGCGAGCACCATCCCGGACAACAGGGCGGCGCTGAATCAGATGTTGAGAAGCTATCTGGGGTTCCCGCGGGCCGTGTACGTTCTATGCCTGGGGACCTTCATCAATCGCGCGGGCACGTTCCTGCTCCCCTTCCTGACGCTGTACCTGGTCGGGGAGCGGGGGCTGGGCATCCGCTTCGCGACCGTGGGCATGAGCGCCTACGGTGCCGGCGCCATCGCCGGATCGCTCCTCGGCGGACACCTCGCCGACCTCATCGGACGCCGGGCCGTCATGCTGATCAGCCTCCTGGGCGGGGCGGCCGTCCTCCGGTTCTTCGGCTACATCACCGACCCATGGTCCATCCTCGCGGCCGTGGTGGTGTTCACCGTGCTCGCGGAGATGTATCGCCCGGCCGCCTCCGCCATGATCGCCGACTTGGTCGAGCCCGACCGCCGGCCGCAAGCCTTCGGCCTGATGTACGTGGCCGTCAACCTGGGCTTCGCCATCGGCGCGCTCGTCGGCGGCTGGCTGGCCACCGTCTGGTTCACTTGGCTGTTCTGGGGCGACGCGCTGACCGCCGCGGCTTACGCCGTCATCATTCTGTTCTGTATCCGCGAGACGATGCCGTCGCATCCAACGGGAATCGCCGCCACCGCAGAGCCCGTCCCCACGCTGGAAGGTAACGCCCTCGCCACGGTCGCGCCGTACCGCAATGCCTCCGACACGCTGCCCGACGCCGCTCGCGCCAAGAGCCGCCGATTCGAGGCGCTGAGCCACATGCTCGGCGATCGAACGTTCGTCGTCTTCTGCCTGGGCTGCATCCTGTGCGGCATCGTCTTCTTTCAAGCCATGTCCACCTTCCCGCTCTTCCTGGGCCGACGAGGTTTGGGGCCTGACGCCTACGGGAGCCTGATCTCGATCAACGGTGCCATGATCGTGCTGTGCCAACTGCCGGTGGCCGCCTTCATCAGCCGTTTCCACCGCGGCACAGTGGTGGCCTTGGCTGCTGTAGTTCTGGCAGTCGGATTCGGGGCTACGAACCTGGCCCAGACCTGGCCGCAATTCGCGTTCGTGGTCGTGCTCTGGACCTGCGGCGAGCTGATGCAGGCCCCACTGATGTCATCCATTGTCACCGACCTGGCGCCGGCCCGTTTTCGAGCCCGCTATCTGGGCGTCTTCTCCATGTGTTTCTCCAGCGCCAACATGATCGGCGCCCCCCTCGGCGGCGCCGTCCTGGCGCGCTGGGGCGGATCGCACCTCTGGGGCGGGTGTTTCGTGGTGGCACTGATCGCGGCCGCTCTGTTCGCCGGCATTCGCGGGCGGCTACTCGGGCCCGTCGGCGAAGTCCAGGCGGGGTGACGGCGGGAAATTCGGCGCGCCCAGGCCCTCGGCCGGCTCGAGTTCGTCCAGCCAGCCGGCCTCGTCGTTCCGCTGATAGACCAGCACCCGTCCGCGCAGGGCCGCGTCCTTGGCCCGATGATACCTCAGGTACATGTGCCGATCGTCAACGGCCATGATCTCCAGCTTGCCCGTCTCGTGCGACATGACGAAGCGCGCCCGGCGGGCCAGACCCGACCCGCGACGCAGGGCCTCACTGAAGATCCCCCATCCCCGGACGATCGGCACTTCGTACGGCTCGTTGCCGGCCGTCGGCCGACCCTGGAACAGGTAATACGGCGGGCAGCCGATGTACGACAGTTTCCGGTACAGCGAGGCCAGCACCTCCGCATCGTCGTTGACGCCCCTGATCAGCGGACACTGGTTCACGCAGATCACGCCGTTGCGGATGAAACAGTCGATGCCGTCCACCGCCGCGTCGGTCAGCTCGCGCGGATGATCGAAGTGGGCCATCAGGTAGATGCGCTTGCGCGCCGTCGAGTGTCTGCGGAAGGCCGCCTGAAGGGCCCGGTCGTTCAGCACTCGCCACGGATCGAAGGCCGGCAGTTTCGAGCCGATGCGGATGATCTTCACGTGACGCATGCTCCGCAAGGCGTCGATGATCTCCACCAGCCGGCGCGTGCTCATCAGCAGCGGATCGCCGCCGGTCAGCAGCACGTTGGTCACGTTCCGATTCCCGGCGATGTACTCCAGACCGGCCGAGACGTCGTGGGTCGTCTCGTCGTTGTCGTCCATGAACAGACGCTTGCGGAAGCAGTAACGACAGTACGCCCCGCACACCTCGTTGCACAGCAGCAGAACCGTGTTGGGATACTTGTGCTGCACGCCGCGCGTGACCGTGACGGCCTGCTCGTTGCTCGCGTCCAGGCGACCCCAGTCGTTGAGCTCATCCTCGCGCGGGATGATCAGATGGCGGATCGGGTCGGCCGGGTCGTTCCAGTTGATCAGCCCCAGGTAGTAGTCGTTGGCCCGGAAAACGTAGCGCTGGGCCACTCCTTTGAGCCTCTCCCGCTCCTCGGGCGGGATTTGGGGGATATGTTCGATCTTGCGGACATACCGCACCCGGCGAGCATGCTCGGCCTGTACCTCAAGTTGTGGCGACAAGGGCCTGATCACGCGGCTCCTCCGAGTTGGCTGGAAGTCCCGTGCGACTGGATGGCGATGACGATGTGCGTGCCGAAAGGCTACGCCACCCGTGTGGCTATCGGACCATGACCGATGGCCGGCGCACGGACGAGATACCTCCAATAGAGCATACGCGCGCTTTCGCCCAACGTAAATGGCGGATCAGTGCCAAAGCGCATGAAAAGCAAGTGTGCCACGTATTGATACAGTGACGACCGCATTATGGGGTTGAAGCTTCTGTTTATAAACTGGGGAGTGAGTCAGGTCCACCGCTTGCTTGCCCGATCTACCCTGCTATCCAGGCTTCTCGTCGCCCTTTCTCTTGGAGCGGGGGCTGGCCTCGACGCCCCGTACGCACCATGTGCCGGCGGGCGTTCGACCATTTCGATCGGCGTCAGGATTCCACATCCGGCGGTAGCTTGCGGTGCTCCAGCCAGTGCCGCCACGCATCCCGGGTCGCCTCGGCCTCGTAGGGCCTGCCGCATTCCGGGCAGGTATGCCGTGCCGGCAGACCCTTCAACGGGTAGCCACAGGACAGGCACAGCAGATGCTCGTTCGCTAGTAGCTTGGCTCTCAGCCGTGAAAACGCGACGCGGGGCCAGATCGTCCAAGTTACCAGCATTCCCATGAATACGAGCCCGTAGAGTGTGTGCAGCGTGAGCCACCCTATCCAGTCCATCCAGGGCCCAAGGGGGATCAGCATTGCGGCCAACCATACCAGGAGGCAGCCGTTCCGGGCCCAGACGACCCATTGCCAGTAGGGTCTGGGCATCCACTTCGGGCGTTTGAAGGGGATTCAGCCCCCAAGTGGGTGTCGCGACGGCCAGAGCTCAATGTTCCACCAGGCCATGCCAGTACTCCAGGCCTAGCTTTCTGGAGTCGTTCGGACCCGACCGCACCTCGTCACGTGCGGCTACACTTGGGTGAACGGGTCCTCATCGGCGGTGGACACTCGCACGTCCAGTGTCGCCAGCATAGCGGCCAACCGGTCGGCGAAGGGCTTGAGCGCCGGATGCTCGCTCGCCCAGTGACCCAGGGCGATCGCGCCGCAGCCGTGACGTCGGATGGTCAGGGCGTCGTGGTGCCGAATCTCGCCGGTGACGATCACGTCGGTGGCCGCCAGGCCCTGCCCCGCGGCGTCCCTCATTCTGAACGGAAGGCTTCCGGCCGCGCCAACGCAGACCACCGCCCGGGTCACCCCCTGCTCGCGGTCGCCGACGATCTGGGCGCACTCCGCCGCCGTGGCCTTCTTCAACTTTCGGGCCAGCGCGCCGAGCGTCGTCGGCCGGGGCAGATCGCCGTAGCGCCCGCTGCCGCGCGTCGGCTCGGGCACCAGTGGGTACACGTCAAACGCGGGTTCTTCGTAGGGATGCGACTTGCGGATGGCCTCGATCACGCCGGGCACGGCGCTGCGCAGCACGATCGACTCGATGCGCAGCTCGGCCACCCGTTCGAACCGCCCGGCCTCACCAATCGTGGGACTGGTGCATTCAGACCCGCGGAATGTGCCCTCGCCCGACAGGCGATAGCTGCACATGTCGTAGTCGCCGATGTGCCCGGCCCCGGCGTCGAACATCGCGCTCGCCACCTTGTCGGCCGACTCCGCCGGGACAAACACGACCACCTTGCACTGCTGCGGACCGGCCTCGGCGTACTCGATGGGCTGCGTCTTCTTCACACCGCACAGACCGGCCAGCACGTCGTTGGTCCCGCCGTCGGCCGCGTCGAGTGCCGTGTGTACCGAGTAGACGGCGATCCCGCCCGCCACGCAGCGAAACACGTGGGCGTCGGTCCCCGTGCCGTGACCGTGCAGCCGCGAGATCGGCCGGAAGATCGGCGGGTGATACGCCATGATCAGTTCGACGCCGGCGCCCACCGCCTCGTCCACCACGGCGCTCGTCAGATCGATGCACACCAGCACGCGCCGGACGGGCGCCCCGGCGTCGCCGGCCAGCAGCCCCACGTTGTCCCACTCCTCGGCCAGTGCCGCCGGCGCGATCCGCTCCAGCGCCCGGCACACTTCCGATAGCAGGACCCCTCTTTGCCCGCGGTCGCGCTTGCTCATTCCAATTGCACTCCGCTCTGACGTGCCTCAACCCGCGTGACTCAGCATTCGTCGCTCAGTCCTCGGTCCCCTGCCCTTTGCACTCTCTCTCGAGCAGTCGCCGGTACTCCTCCGCCAACCGCTGCGTCATCGGCCCGGGCTTGCCACCGCCGATCGCGTGCTTCTCCACCCGGCGCACCGGCATGATTTCCATCATCGAGTTGGTGAGAAACACCTCGTCCGCGTCCAGCAGATCGTTGATGGTCAGCGCCCTCTGTAGGGCCTCGATGCCACCGGCCGCAGCCAGCTCCAACACCGCGGCCCGCGTGATTCCCGGCAGAACCGGCGTTTCCAGCGGCGGCGTGGCCAATGCACCGTCCTTGACGAGGAACACGTTGCTGATCGACCCCTCCGAGAGCAGGTTGTTCGTCGTGAACCAGAGGGCCTCGCTACACCGCCTGGCCTGGGCGTGCCGCAGCGCCAGCAGGCGTGACAGGTAGCTGGTGCACTTGTGTCCCGCCAGCGGATCGTCCGGCGAGACTCTGTACGGGCTGATCATCACGCTCATGCCCCAGGTGCGCAGGTCCTGCGAATAGGCGCTGAAGGGGGCCGCCGTGGCGCAAACGGTCACCGAGGGGCGCCCGTCGCGCTCTGGGGCCGCGTCCGAGCCCGGCTCGAGCATCGGACCCGAAGAAACGGTCAGGCGGACGCGAGCCTCGGCCAGCTCGTTACGGGACAGCAGCTCTTCAAAGTCGGTCGTCAGCGGCAGATCGGGCCGCTCGATCGGAAAGAGCAGCGCTCGGGCCGAGTTCGTCAACCGATCCAGGTGGGCGTCGAGCCGGAAAATCTGGCCGTGCGCCGCCCGCATCGTCTCGAACAGGCCCGCTCCGTGTAGCCAGCCGCCCTCCCAGATGCTCAGTCGGGCGTTGGCCCCGGCCACGAAACCGCCGTTGAGAAAGACGAAGTTGCTCATGGGGCACTCTCGGTGAGCGGCTGCGCGGCCGGGCGGGGCGGCCCGTGTCCGATCGCCCGCAGCAGACCCGCAGCCTTGGCCTCGGTCTCCTCGAACTCGTCCGCCGCATCGCTGTCGGCCACGATGGCGCCGCCGGCGAACAGGTGCAGCCGATCGTCGTCCAGGATCATAGTCCGGATGGCGATGTTGAGGCACATCGATCCGTCCAGCCCGATGTATCCGATCGAACCGCAGTACACGCTACGGCACAGCGGCTCCAGCTCGTCGATGATCTGCATGGCTCGCACCTTGGGCGCCCCGGTGATCGACCCCCCCGGGAAGCAGGCCCGCAAAAGGTCCGCCCAGTCGCGATCCTCGCCAAGCCGTCCCTCGATCGTGCCCACCAGGTGATACACCGTCGGGTGTTCCTCCAGGTCGGCCGGGCTGATCACACGGACCGACCCGAACCGGCACACCCGCCCCAGGTCGTTTCGCAGCAGATCGACGATCATGGTCAGTTCGGCCCGGTCCTTTTCGCTGTCCAGCAGTTCGCCCCGGCGCATCGCATCGAGTGCTTCGTCGCCGACCCGCGGCCGCGTGCCCTTGATCGGCCGGGTGACCACCCGCTCGCCGCGCAGGTCCAAAAAAAGCTCCGGCGAGCCGCTGATCACCGCCCGGTTATCCCATTGCAGTAGCGCCGCGTACCCCGACGGATTCACCTGCCTCACACGGCGGTAGAGTTCCAACGGCGTCGCCGTAGTCGTGGTCGACAGCCGCCGGCTCAGATTCACCTGATAGATGTCGCCGGCCTCGATGTAGCGCTTGGCCCGTTCGACGAGGTCCAGGTACTGCCCGCGGCTCAGGCTCGATTCGGGCGGAGCGGTGGGGGAGCGGTCCCACCGCACGGGCGGCGGTTGTCCGGCAGCCGCCAGACGGGCGCTCACGTCGGCCAGCCGCTCAGCCAGCGGTGGACGATCGTCGCAGACACCCGGCGGCCACTCGACGCCCGCCGCGTGCCAGCGCCCGGTGAGATGATCGAAGACGGCCGCCGTGTCGTACAGGCAGAAGCGTGCCGGCGGCAGGGCGATGTCCTGCCGCGTGGTGGGGCGGATGTTCTCGATGCCCAGGCCGGCCTCGTACGACAAATAGCCCACCCAGCCGCCGACGAACGGCACGCCGTCCACGCTCCTGCATGCGGGATAGCGGCGGGCGCACTCGGCCAGTCCGTCGATCGGCAGCGGCTCGCCGCGTTCGGCGGTGAAGGTGTGAACAGGGTCGCAGCCCAGGATGGTGAATCGTCCGTAAGTCGGATCGCTGGCGGAGCTTTCCAGTACGAACGGGTCGCGCCCCGTCTGAAAACTCACAACCGCGGCCTCGACGCCGGGAGAAGCCTCGACGGGGACGACCTGTGAGCGTGCCCCATGTTCGCCCGATTCGCGCCTCATCACCGCCCGAGTATAACACGGAGTTTGACTGTTTTCGCTCATCGAGATATGCTGGTGGGCGACGGTACCGACGGATCGACACTCCTTTCAAAGGATTGATATCATGTCCGCGAACCGATGCCTTGCGATTGTTCTGGTCATGATGCTGGTCCCGGCCTGGGCCGTGGCCGCTCCCCCCGCCGAAGAGCCGACTCAGCAGCAACCCTCGTATGTGGCCGAGGTGACCGCCGGCGACGTCTACATCCGCAGCGGGCCCAGCGCCAACTACTATCCGGTGATCAAGCTCGATGCCGGCAGCCGCGTCACGGTCGTCGACCAGAACGGTGACTGGCTGGCCGTCGAGCCGCCGGACGGCTGCTACAGCCTCATCGCCGACGTCTACGTCGACGCCGCAGAGGGAACCGCCGGTGTGGTCAACGGCGACAACGTCCGCGTCCGGGTCGGGTCGCAACTTCAGCCCGAAAAGAACTACGCCATCCAGACCAAGCTCTCCAAGGGGGCCGCGGTCGAGATCATCGGGCACCTGGACAAGATCGGCGACAGCGAAGGGGGCTACTACAAGATCGTGCCGCCGGCCGGCGCCAAGCTGTGGATATCCGCCGAGTACCTCACGCGTGTCCCCCAAGAGCTGCTGGCTCTTGAAGCGGCCGCCACCTCCGAGCCCGGCATCGTTGACACCGGCGCGGCGACCATCGAGACCGCCGTTGAAGGCACGCCGTCAGCCCCCCAGGCCGGCGATACGACGGCCTCGCCCGAGCCCGCCGCGCCCGCACCTTCGCTCGACGAGATCAAGACCCAAAGGGCCGAGTACCGTCAGCGAATCGACCGGCTCGATGCCGACCTGAAGGCGGAGCTGGCCAAGCCGCTGCTGCGCCGCGATCTCGGTCGCATCGTCGAGGAGTTCAGGCCGCTGGCTGAGCAGGAGATCGACGAATTCGCCCGCGTGTACGCCCGCACGCGCATCGCCCAGCTCGAGGACATGATCGAGGCCATGGAAGCGGTCGGCCGGGTCCGCCAGCTCGGCGAGCAGGTCAAGGTCGATCGACAGGCCGCCTTGACCGCCCGCACGTCCATCCGACCGGCCCTGCGCCCCATCCGCGAAGGCTTTGACGTCGAGGGCGAACTGCGACCCAGCGCCATCTACAACTCCTCCGTCGGCCCGCGACGCTACCGCCTGGTCACCCCCGGCAGCGATCCGGTGCGCACCATCGCCTACGTCGAGATCCCGCCCGACTCCGGCATGAATATCAATGACTACATGGGCCGCATCGTCGGCGTCCGGGCACGCGAAACCCGGCTCCAGACCGGCGATGTGGACCCGATCACCATCTACACGGCCAACGAGCTGGTGGTTCTGGAGCGGGCGGACACTGCTCCCGTGACGGATGATCGCTGATTGTTCGGATTGGCCCTTCCCCGCCGAGGTGTCGTTGATTCACCTCTTGCAGCGCCGCCGCGTTTGATTCGGTTGCAACCGCCCGGGATTACCGGCGCTTACGCTGTTTGCGGCGGTCTTTCTTGGACACTTGGCGCCGGGTGACCTTGGTCGAGGATTTGATCTTCTTCAGCCCGCCGTCCATGGCCATCTTGGACAGTTGCGTGCCGTACCGCATGCGCTGCAGCATGTTCATGCCGGCCATGGCCTTCATGGCGTCCCGCATCTGGCTGAACGTCTTGACCAGCCCGCTGACGTCCTGCGGCTCGCAGCCCGACCCGCGAGCGATCCGCCGCCGCCGCGACGCGTCGATGACGCCGGGATTGGCCCGCTCCTTCCGGGTCATCGAGTGAACGATGCCCTCCATCCGGGTGAACTCCCCCTCGTCGATGTCCATGTCGTCGACTTCGCTGCCCATCCCGGGGATCTTCTTGAGCAGGCTCTTCATCGACCCCATGCCCTTGAGCTTCTTCATCTGAAGCAGGAAGTCGTCCAGGGTCAGGACGCCCTTGGTCATCTTGGCTTCGAGCTTCTTGGCCTCCTCGACGTCGTACTGTGCCTGGGCCTGCTCCACCAGCGTGAGCATGTCCCCCATGCCCAGCATCCGTCCCGCCACTCGGTCGGGGTGGAAAGCCTCCAGTGCCTCCATCTTCTCCCCGACGCCGATGAACTTGATGGGCTTGCCGGTGATGCGCTTGACGGTCAGAGCCGCACCGCCGCGGGTGTCGCTGTCGAACTTCGTCAGAATGCAGCCGTCCAACTCCAGACGCTCGTTGAACGCCTTGGCCGTCGCCACCGCGTCCTGACCCGTCATCGCGTCCAGCACCAGGTAGATCTGATGCGGGCTGGTCACCTGGGCGATCCGGGCGACCTCGCTCATCATCTCCTCGTCGATGGCCAGGCGACCGGCCGTGTCCAGGATGACCACGTCGCGATCAGTCTTGCGGGCTTCGGCGATGCCGTCGCGGCAAACCTTCACCGCGTTCTGGTGCCCGCGCTCGGTATACACCGGGCAGCCCACCTGGCTGCCCACCACTTCCAGCTGATCGATCGCCGCCGGGCGCTTCAGGTCCGCCGCCACCATCAGCGGGCGCTTGGCCTTGGCCATGATGTGCTTGGCCAGCTTGCCGCAGGTGGTGGTCTTACCGCTGCCCTGCAGGCCGGCCATGAGCAGCACCGTCGGGCCGGGCGTGACGAACGGAATCCGCGGATCGACCGGGCCCATCAGCTCGACCAGCTCGTCGTGGACGATCTTGATGATCAACTGGTCGGGCCTGAGCGTGCGGATGACCTCCTGGCCGATGGCCTTCTGCTGCACCGCGTCGCAGAACTCCCGGGCCACCTGAAGGTTGACGTCCGCCTCCAGAAGGGCGGTGCGGATCTGCCGCATGGCCTCCGCCACGTTGTCCTCGGTGACCCGCCCCACGCCGCGAATGCTGCGGAAGACGTCGTTGAATCGCTCGGTTAGCGTCTCGAACATCCGGGTTTCCTACAGGTCGTTCTGCTGCTCCGACCCGTTTCTTGTACTTTTCCGCACCGATTCCGTCAACGCCCTCGAAATCTGGGACGGATCGCTTACCATCCCGGGCCTCCAACACATGCGGTACGTTCGGATGGGGACGGCATGATGCAGACGGCTTTCCACCCGGCCAATAGCGTTCCGGGCGACGCTCGAAGCGGGCGTACGCAGATGGCGGTGATGCGCCGCGGGCTACTGGCCCTGGCCGTAACGGCGCTGGCCTGCCTGCTGCCCGCCGGCTGCAGGGCCGTTTCAAACGCCCGGGCGGCCGTCCGGGCCGAACGCGCCGGACAGCATCACCTGGCCTATGACCTGTACTGCGAGGCCGCCACCGAGCTGCCCTCCGATCCCGTCATTGCCCGCGGGATCAAGCGCAACGCCGACAAGGCTTTTGAACATTGGCAGCGCCAGGCCAGAGCCGCCCTCGGTCGCGACGAGTACGCCACCGCGTGGAAGCACTTCATGCGGGCCTTGATGATCCGTCCGGATGATCGAGCCACGGCCCGGGCGATCCGCGATTTGGAGGCCAGCCGTGCCGGCGCGGTGGCGACGGCCCGTCGGGAATACCAGCAGCGCGGTGCCCAGACCCTGCTGGTCGGGTCACCGCCTTCCCGCTCGCCATCGCCCTGGCCGACCGGCGCCCGGCAGGATAGACAAGTCGCCCAATCCGACGGACGCGGGGCCGACGTATCCGCGCCGGCGCACCAGGGCGAAGGCGTTGCCGGTTCGGATGGCGGGCCTGGGAAGCCCGATCCGCGGACGCCCACCGAGGACGGCGACGCCGTCAGTGTCCTGCGTACCGTCACCGTCAGCGTCAAGGACCACCGGTACCCCCGCAGGGCCGAGACTGTTGACGGCCTTTCCGTCAAGATCGCGGACACCAACGACGATCCCGACGCGGACGTCGAAATCTACCTGGATCGCAAGCGCGTCCGCCGGATCAAAAACTGGACGGTGGGCCGGTACATCACCGTGACCGGGCGCACCGGGCAGCGCTACCACCTCGTCCTCGACCAGATCACCGACCGCACCGAGACCATCCGCCTCAGTGTCCGCCGCGTGCGATGACGGCACCGCAACCGCACGCACCAGCGGCGCCGGTTCCGCTTGCACTGCCGCGGGTTACTCCCCGAGGTCCCGAAGGCGCTCCTCCAGACGCGGGTCCGGACGCAGCTCGTAGGCCCGTTGCCACGCCTCGCGAACCTGCCCGGTGGGCAGGCCGTTTTGTTGGCGAGAGAGCCCCAGGTAGAACCACGCCCGGGCGTCGTCCGGCACGCGCTTCGTCTCCAGGTCCGAGTAGAGCAGCGCTCGCTCCAGGTCCCGCCCGGTCGGCCGCTCCTTTCGCAGATAGTAGTTGGCCAGGTCGATGTACAGCGTTCGCCCGTGGGGTGCCGGCAAGTTGCCCCTCGCGCCTCGCCACTGGTCGATCGCCGCCAGCAGCCCGCGCTCCTGGTCGTCCGTTGCTCCGGCCATCGGCTCGAAGCGAGCCGCCGGCCCCCAACGCCACGGACCGGCCAGCAACAGAGCGGCTGTCATCGCCACCCCCAGGACAGCAGTAGCCGGCAGCCAACGGGCCCTTCGCCCGCAGCCGAGCCAGGCTGCCGCCGCGGCAGCTATCGCGATGCCCGCACCGGTCAGCGTCGAGCCCGACAACGCCATCGTCTGTTCAATCCAGCCCGACCAGGAGAACGCCGCCGCCAGATGAATCGTCCACAACACACCGCATCCGACGATGAAACCTCGATCGGCGTGCCGCAGATGCCACAGCCCCATGGCGCCCACGATCCACAGAGCGGGCAGGTACAGCAGATGGAACCGCCCGCCCACAATCCCGCGCCCGATCACCGCCACCACGCCGATGGCGATCCACGGCAACAGCGACAGCGCCAGTGCCCGCCGGCGCCCACGCGGCCCGCGGCGAACCATGCCGGCAACCGTGGCCACCAGACCAAGGAGCAGGGGGATGGCCAGCACCGTCGTCGCCGGCCAGATCACGCCGTCCAGATAGACCTGCAGGGTGTCCCAGGGCCCGGCCACCAGATGGGCCTTGGTCTGCCCATATCCGAAGGTAATGGTTGTCAGGGCTTGCCAGACGCTCTTGCGCTCGCCGGCGTCGGTCGCCACGGGACCGGCCGAGAACACCGTCGCGTTGA